>Ga0315320_10001245_pt1 | contig 21209 bp, 17 predicted proteins | sample M140m21515metaG_FD_203458 | JGI IMG/M metagenome (GOLD analysis project Ga0315320, IMG submission 203458) | Ammonia-oxidizing marine archaeal communities from Monterey Bay, California, United States - M1 40m 21515 | ecosystem: Environmental > Aquatic > Marine > Coastal | place: USA: California... | reverse complement strand
GAGTACCGAGGCTTGAGTGGAATTGACACTGGCTTGTTTGCTTGGCTGACCATCACCCAACTACGAACCTGCCTTAACGGGCGAGATCGATACTTTGCGGCCTTCTGGGCAACAAGCGGCCTTCTGCTAATCGGCAAACTAGGCTTCGAAATGCTCACCGGAGATATTTTGTTCGTTCAGGCTGACGGATTCAAACCAATTGTGGAATCACATTTAGCAGGAGCTGCGGTCGGTGCATTAGTCGCGGTGGCCGCAGCTAGCCGTGGAAATGATTCGTAGCCAGATTCAAGCCAACGCAATAGCAACGGGACATTTTGCCCCCAACGCACACTGGCTCGAAGCTTGCCAAGCGTAGCCTCACCGACCGACGGGTTCCTCGTCGTCGAAAAATTCAGGTCTACCTGTGAAACATCGCTCTCGAATACCTACCCCCTACGGCTGTTGCAGTAGACCTTAAATCGATACCGCACTTCCCTCCCAAGCAGACTCTTTGACGAATCGGAAAGAGATCGCCTTGTTGAAATCGCGTCGCAATATTCGCTGCCTCAATCTATTCTAATTTGGCTTGGACAGCTCTTTGCGAAGGTGAACTACCGAAGAAAGGGGAGCGTCTACGACTGGAAATCCTGCAATGCTGTGTTGCTTTATCAGCTGGATACACTGCAACGACATTCGGTTTGTCGCTTTTTTTTCCCTGAAATACATGTTGAGCTGTCACAACAAACGTGATAAATCCTAATTATCGTTGGTATTCAATGGATTCAGGAACCGCGTCAGTGCGTTCGAGAAACGACGCAACGAGGCTCAGAAGCTTCAATCGAGCTTTGCCGGCGTGCCTCGCTTGTCTCGGCATCATTGACCGATCGGCGAGTTATCAATGGTCGAATAAATGCTGAGAGGGCTCGAATGCTTCATTCACAATGCAGCATTTTGATCAGGAATGGTCACGGCTCCCCAAATAAATAGCTGTACAGTCCTGCAATACAAAACCAATGGCCAGCTTGCCTTAAAAACGTTTTCCCATGGAAGGAACTCATATGGTCACCGTCGTATGCACTCGATGGCTCGACGCATTCCCAGCATCATACGTAACAGTTTTACGAAATGCTGTTGCCGCGAATCTAGACCGTGAGCACCGATTTATATGCGTCACTGACAACCCCGATGGTTTGGATAGCGATGTGGAAGGAGTCGCCATGCCTGACTTGGGTATTCCACTACGCTACCAACAACGTGGCTGCTGGCCAAAGTTGTCGATATTTGCACCTGGTGTGCTACCACCGTCGGAGCCAACTTTGTACCTGGATTTAGATCTGATGGTACGTGGCGACTTGGGATGCTTCTTTGACCGAATCGAAGAGACGGGAGGATTCCACGCATTGCGAGAATGGAACCCCGCACCGTGGAACCTACTTCCTCTGTCCATGCGACCCCATCGTGGAGTCCAAGGTTCGATCTTGGGGTTTTACCCTGAGGAACAATATGCTTTGTTCGACCGTTTCATGCAGGACAAGGAACAAGCGTTTCAAACCTACGCACTCGACCAGGACTTTTTGTCGGCTGAAGCGGGCAAGCCCACTGACTGGCCCTTCGAGTGGACAGCCAGTTTCAAATGGCATTGCTGTACGTACTATCCTTTCAACAAGTTGATGCCTGAAATCCGTGAACCAAAACGCGAAAAGATTGTCGTCTTTCACGGTAACCCCCGACCAATCGACGTTGTTCCACTCGGTAATTACCGTTGGGGAACCAAACGCAAATTTGGTCACGGTCCAGTCGATTGGGTCCGGGACTATTGGCTACGGCATGATCCCTCTTGGACTGACGAGGTCGATCAATCGAGTCAAGAGACTGACAACCTAAGCCGATGCGCCTGATCATGCTCAATCTGTCATCAGCAAGTGAGCGGAGCGTGTTCTTTCATGAGACACCAACGAACTGTGACAATTTAGAGCATGAAATAAACCTGCTTGCTTGACGCATGGCAAGCAGGTGCTGTCCCAAACAAAAAGCTTTGCCCGCAGGGTACTTCTTGTTGTTGAGTGCAGAATTTGCGAGTAGTAGATTCGCTGCATGTCACTTGCCGGCTCAAGGGATTAATCGCCAATGTGAGGTGATCACTGATTCCGATTTCCCAGCTCGCCAGATTTCGACAAGGCCCGCACATTTTCAGTTAGCTCAGCAGAAGACCTCGTTGGATCAACGGACTGCCATCCACACCGGGCTCTGGAGACAAAGGTCCGGACTGCCTTCTTCCCCACGAATTTAACTAGCTGCGTTATTTGACAGCGAGAGATCCGATACGTTGACTGTAGCAATTTCCGGTATGCCTTCCTGCAACCTGAAATTGACGCAGACTCCTGTAGTCAAGATTAAGAGTGGAGAAGTTCTTTCGCGTCCCTTGCTGGGCTCATATGCTGCGTCTGCGCAGTGGACCGCTGATCACACGCAAGCCACGCGTCTCTGTGGATGTAACTGGTGTGCCGTGACACTGTCTATCTGTGCTACAACTGCAAATCCCTACCAACGCTCCAGGAAGGTACAATACTTCTCACACTTCACACCCGCGATGCGACGGACGGGGTGGTTACCATGATGCTTTGTTGGAACGTCGCGCCTTTTCGACTGGCTAAGAGAGAAGTGGCGTGTTCAGCCCAAAGCTGACTTTCAAAACTTGGGAACTCAAGAGCGGCAAGCATTCAAAATGAGCAACCAAACACTCAAACAATCCCTCGCACAACTGGAGTCGATTTCGACAAGAAACTTGACTCTGGAGGACACGGAGCGTTTGCTTAGCCGAACCCGCGTTGCAATGACCGATCTTTCCAAGAAGATTGACGAGACTTACAAGCAATTGGCTGCTGATTTCACCGACGCGGACCCTTTCTCGGTTGGCAAAGCAAGGCGGCTACTGTCACGCTTTCAAATCCAAGCGGACTATCTGACCAATCTGGAAGAGAGTCTTGAGACACACTTCCACCAAAAGCAAATCGAAACTCGCATGGCCGAGCGACTGGGAGGGCCACGAAACCTGAGAGCTCTTGAGTACGGCATTCTATTTCTGATTGTGGCATTATTGGGCTTATTGATTTACGATATGACAGCGGGCGCAGACAACATCCGGCCTTGGTGGCTCACGTCCCGGAGCATCTTCTTCATCGACGCATTTTGTTGTGTCATCTTTATGAGCGAGTTCGCACTCCGCCTTAGTTGTGCTGAATCAAAACGCTTTGTTTGGAAACATCACTGGGTTGACTTCGCAACCTCCATCCCTATTCCCGGCGAGGCTCAGCTTTCACGCTTTGGACGACTGGGCAGACTTGCAAGGTTCGCAAGAGTTCTGAGGTTACTTCGCTTTGCTCGCCTATTCTTCTTCCTGTGGCGGGGCATGGACAAACTTCAGGATGTAATGGACGTCAAAATGATGAAAAAGACGATCCGCTGGTCAGTCATGGCGACCCTTGCCGGAGCGTTTTTCATTTATCAACTTGAAGGACATGGTGCTGAGGACAACTTAGCAGCCAATCCCGTATCAACATTTGGCAAAGCGATCTGGTGGAGCTTTACGACTGTACTCACAGGTGGATTTGGTGACATCCACAATCCCAGCTCAACGTCAGGTCAAGTATTAACGGGACTGTTGGTGGTCGTGGGGATGGTCCTCGTCGGGGTCTTCACCGCTACGCTGACCACTATCTTTGTTGGTCAACAGAGTGAAACAGAAAACGAAAACATCGACTCAATCCTGACTCGACTTGACGAATTTACTGCCTTGCAAAACCAATCCAATGACGATGGAGGCAGCAGTCAGTAGCCACACCTCAACACAACCTGGTACCAACAGCCATCGTTCATGAAAAATCCTTCTGATTCTTTCGGTTCATCACTCCTGATCGGAATCGCGGGCGGCAGCGCTGGCGGCAAGACAACTCTTGCCAAAGAGCTGATTGCTGAAGCAGGGGACAAAGTCACAATTCTGGAATTGGATCGCTTTTACCACTCATTGGGTAACACGACTGACTGTCACCAAGCGAACTTCGACGAACCTGCAGCACTCGATTTTGAACTATTGCAAACGGTTCTTGAGCAACTGCGTACTGACGGCACAGCGTCAGTTCCAATTTATGATTTCTCCACTCACAATCGCATCGGATATGAAACACTCAAGACTGCTCCTCTGATCATCGTTGAAGGCATCCTCGTTCTATGGGACAGAAAAGTCCGCGATCTGCTTGACGTCAGAATCTATGTCGACGCACCCGCCGAATTAAGATTTCAACGACGCATGAAACGGGACATGAAGGAGCGAGGACGCGATGCTGAATCGATTGAACAGCAATGGAACGAAACGGTGCGACCAATGCATGAAAAATATGTCGCACCATCAAGACAGCATGCCGACCGATTCATTGATGGCACCACCAATCTGACAAGCACCGCCAACGAATTACTGAACGTTTGGACCGATGCACTGGAATTCAAAAACTAGCAAGGCAAGAAACAACGCATCTTGACCGATCTTAACGCTGCAATCGGCTGACCACATGCTGCGAAAGCACAAGAGCTTGATACCTAAGCAATCAATTCCTTCACAACTCTTGCCGGCTCAACCCCAGTCAAACCCAGATCAAGTCCCTTGAAACGGTATTTGAAACGATGATGATCAATGCCCATCAAATGCAGGATAGTTGCATGCAAATCCCGAACGTGGACTTTGTCCTTTGCAACGTGATACCCAAAATCATCCGTCGCACCATGAGTCAAACCAGGCTTTGCTCCTCCTCCTGCCATCCACATGGTGAAGCCATGAGGGTGATGATCACGTCCATAGGTGTTTCCTGACACTTGTGCCACGGGTGTTCGGCCAAATTCGCCACCCCAGATGACCAAGGTGTCATCAAGCAAACCTCGTTGTCTCAAATCCTTCAGCAGCGCGGCAATGGGACGATCGGCAGCATCGCACTGGCGTTTGTGCTGATGCTCGATATGAGTATGGGAATCCCAACCTCGGTCATAAAGCTGCACAAACCGCACCCCACGTTCCACTAACCGTCGCGCAAGTAGACAATTATTCGCCAGCGAGGGCTTCCCAAGTGCAGCACCATAAGCGGCAAGCGTCTGCTCCGACTCCTGCGACAAATCCGTCAACTCCGGCATGCTAGCTTGCATCCGGAATGCCATCTCGTAGGATGCGACACGAGAAAGAATTTCCGCGTCGTTGATTTGCTGATGCCGTTTCTCATTCATCCAACGAATCAAATCCAATTGTTCACGACGCCGCTGGCGTGTAATCCCCTCTGGATTCGAAAGATGCAAAACGGGGGTATCTCCTGTCAACAACGGCACTCCTTGATGCCTTGAGTCCAAGAAGCCATTACCCCAAAAACTCTGCAGCAGAGGTTGTGACATTTTCAAAGGCCCCGAAGTTAACACAACGTAGTTTGGCAGGTTCGCATTCTCCGACCCCAAACCATACGAAAGCCATGCTCCCAGCGTCGGCCTGCCAAACAGGACGGATCCACAGTTCATCATATTCACGCCAGGGTCATGAACATTCGTCGTGGTCTGAATGGACCGGATCACGGTAAGCTCATCTGCCTGACCCGCAAGTTTTGGCAGCAGTTCTGAAACGACCGTTCCAGAATCACCATGACGGGCAAACCGATAGGGCGATCCCTTGATGGCAGGCATCCCTCGAATCAACGCAAACTGCTGATGATCTTTCAACAATGCAGCAGGGATTTTCTCACCATCCATGCGATTAAGCAATGGTTTGGGATCAAACAGATCAAGATGAGAAGGTCCCCCCGCCATGAACAGAAAAATCACTCGCTTGGCACGTGGTGGTCGATGCAATTCAGCGAGCACACCAGCACTGGGATCCTGCGAGGCACTGGGATCCTGCGAGGCATTGGGATCCTGCGAGGCACTGGGATCCTTTGCGGCACCCACGCCCGGCAACATGCTTCCCAATGCGATTGAGCCAAACGCCAAGGCCGCATCATTCAGGAACACGCGTCGACGCACTGGAGTCAATCCAACATTCTGATTGTGATCCTTTATCATGGTCGTGTTAACGCCTCATCACAATTCAGCAACGCACCGCAGACAAGCGTCCATACTGCCAGCTGTGCCGGACTACCGTTGGCGTCACCGGTGGTGATGGCTCTCGCAGCCGGCAGATCGGTGGCAAACGCGTCCCGCTGGCTAGAAACATAGTGCGAGAATCGCTGTAATTCGTGCTGATCGGGCGAACGAGATAGCAACCACCGATATGCCATTGTGATACGTTGCTCATCATCGCCATCAACTTGTTCCATGAGCCGTCTCGCAAATCCTCGAGCAGCCTCCACAAAGATGGGATCATTCAACAGCACGAGAGCTTGCGTAGGAATATTGGAAAGTTCACGCTTCACCACACAATTCACGCGAGCAGGAGCATCGAGCAACTCAAGCGTTGGATGTAAAGCCATGCGACGCCAATAGCTGTAAATTGATTTTCGATGTCGATCCAGGCCGATGCTGTTCACCCACTTTCCGGGCAGCACTCTTTCGTTCCAGTAGCCCGCTGGCTGCGAAGGAAACACAGGCGGTCCACCCACCGACGTGGTCAACAGGCCACTCACTGCCAACGCCTGATCTCTAATCTGCTCAGCCGGCAAACGTACCCGTGGCATGTACGTAAGCAAGAGGTTGTCAGGATCTTCTTTAATGGACTTCACGGGCACCCGGGCAGACTGCCGGTAAGTCTTCGAGGTCACAATCAACCGATTCAGATGCTTCATGTCCCAACCACTCGATACAAATTCCGTAGCCAACCAGTCAAGTAACAAAGGGTGAGTTGGCTGGGTGCCCTGCACTCCAAAATCATCTGGCGATCTGACCAGACCATGTCCAAAGTAGGCTTGCCAAAAACGATTGACTACAACGCGAGCAACGATCGGATTCTGGCGACTGACCAACCACCGAGCAAACTCAAAACGATTCTTTGGCTGGAAGCTGCCTGCGACATCGAAAGCAGATGGAACAGCCGGCCCAACCTGATCACCGTGGTCAAGAAAGTTTCCTCGGATGTGCACAAATGTCTTGCGAGGCTCACTCAACTCCTGCATCACCGGCACCGCCTTGACGACGAACTGGGATTCGATCGCTGACGAGTGCTGTTTCGTCAATGCCTGACGCAGTGCTGCAAGTTCCTTACCTGCAGATCCAATCGAAATCTGATCTCCCAGTACCTGATCACTCAACTGAACCTCGCTGAGCGTTCCCTTAAATTGATATGCAGGCTGCGTCGGGTCACCGCTGTAGCCATGCCCGATTGCGAGATTTCGGTCAGAGACGCTAATCGCTTCCGGTATCGCCCCAGTCACCTTCGCAGCAAGATCCTCAACACCGTCAATCCAAAGTCGGACTGACTTGCCAGCGACGAACTCAACTGCGACATGATGCTCGTTCCCATCATTGACAGGAAAACTGCTGTAGACGGTGGCTCCCAGAAACACATCGGGACGGGATGACACCCAGAAAAACAAGTGTCCTGGCAAACTGTTGGAATCTCCTTCACCGCCAATTCCAAACACATAACCGCGTTGCTGCGCTCGCCAGTCATACTTTGAAACAATATCCGCGACTGCAGCGTCTGTTCGAATCTTCGCGACAATAGTGAGATTCTTTTGGAGAGAAAACAGGGCAGGATCATCGTAGGTGGTCGGGCGATCCCAAGTCCCCAAGACCTGACTTGCTTGCAGACTTTTTGGTGGCCGCAGTTTTTGCTTTGCGTTCTCGATTTGCACTAACAGACGCTGACGCTGTTCGGTCACACGACTTATGTGCTCTGAGTGTGGCAACCGATACTCCATCGTCGGTCCGCCCTGTTGAAAACCTTCTCCGCTGTGTGCAACATTATTAAACATCGCTAGCAGTGAATAGTAGTCACGCTGGCTTATGGGATCGAATTTGTGATCATGGCACTCTGCACAATCAAGTGTCAGGCCCAACCAAACTCGACCAATTGTATTCACGCGATCTATCACTCCCTTGATACGATATTCCTCAACTGGATAGGTCATTCCTTTTGCTTGCGGTGCATTGCGTAGAAAGCCTGTCGCCAGCCGCTGCTCATCTGTCGCGTTGGGCAACATGTCCCCGGCCAATTGCTCGATACTGAACTGGTCAAACGGCATATTCTGATTGATGGCACGAATGACCCAATCTCGCCACGGCCAAACAGCTCGCATTTGATCATCGGCAAACCCGCGAGTGTCAGCATATCGGGCAAGGTCTAACCAATCTTGTGTCCGCCGCTCGGCATAAGCAGTCGTTTCCATCAGACGGTCCACGACACGACAGTAGGCATCTTCACCAGCATCATTTTCGAAAGCAGCGACCTCATCTGCAGTCGGAGGCAACCCTGTCAGATCAAGCGTGACCCGACGAATAAGCGTGTTTCGATCTGCTTGAATTGCAGGAGAGAAACCAGCCTGATTCATTCGCGCATAAACAAAAGCGTCAATTGGGTTCTCTGACCAATCGCCAGAGGCAACAACCGGCAACGCAGCACGGGCTGGCGGAACAAAAGACCAATGTTTTTGATACTCAGCTCCTTCGGAAATCCAGCGTTGCAGGATCTGCTTCTCCGACACAGTCAGCGGCTTGTTGTGGGATGACGGCGGCATGATTTCGTCCGGATCATCACTTTCGATCCGGCGAACGAATTCACTCAATTCTGGTTGACCGGGGACAATCACCGCCTCTTCTCCATTCGTTCCCAAGGCTCCCGTACGCTGATCCAGCCTTAACCCGAATTCTCGCGATTGCTCATCAGGACCATGGCATGCGTAACAATGGTCTCCCAAAATGGGTAGCACATCCCGATTGAACTGTAGCTTGTTAGTTCCCTCCCCTGCGTGGCAACACGCACCCATCACCCACAAGAATGCGATGTCAAAGATCACAATTCGAGCCGAATTACAAATCCTGGATACTCTCAAAAACAGATTCCCGGGGCGCACAACGGACCTCACTATCACAATCAAGCACACGAACCACTCAGCAGTACTCAAGCTCCCGTCACCATTGCATCAACGATCTGCTTCATTTTGTGATCAGGAATGTGGCTCAACCCCCAATCTCTCACCCAATTTCGAAACCTCGATCGGCAAGTCGACATATCGAGTCCATGGCGGGAATCTTCGATCACTGCATCCGCAGCAGGCTTTCGCTGCTTTTGGAATTCGACAAACACGGTTTCAACATCGTTGCTCTGAGCGAGCATTTCAGCCAACAGGCACGCATCTGCAATCGCAGTGCACGCCCCCATCCCAGCATACGGGCTAGTGGCATGTGCTGCATCTCCGATCAACAACAACCGCCCTTGGTACCAAGGATCCAACGCCAGCAGGTCCCCTGCTTTCGTTGAGACCATCTGCGTTTCATCAGTCATGGCAATACATTGCTGAATCACCTCTGGCACATCCACCATTCCCTGTTGGACCTGCATTTTTTTTGAAATGGAATCATCGGGCAAACGATGATTGAAAGCGACGTACCAACGTGCCTCACCATTACCAATATCGGCCACGCCTGCCTTGCACCCTGGTTGCCAAAAATCCATGTGCCGGTTTTTTTGCAACGCTGGGGGATGTTGATCTACCACAGCAATCCATCCCCCTGCATCGAGCATATTCAACTCTGCATCAGGATGAATAGCTGCCCTGACGACACTGTGTGCTCCATCACAACCGATCACGACATCACCCTCATCCGAGGCTCCGTCAGCAAAGTGGGCCACTGCCGAGTCCTGCCTCGTTTCAACCGACACACATTCTTGGCCGAATTTCAGATCCTCACCCACCAACCCCGACATGCACTCAATTAACCGTCGGCGATTCATTTCAAAGCTGTCAGCACCATGAGACCGCGAAATTTCGCCCACCGGCATTTCACTGATTTTCTGTCCGATGCGACCGTGCACTTCGAACACTTCCAGCGGTGTCCCCACCTGATGTACCGGCACTTCAAGCTTCTGAAGCAAGTCAATGGCGTAACTCCAAATCAGGAAGCCAGTCTGATGGTGCTGTTGATGGTCATATTTTTCGTGGACAGTCACTGCAACCCCACGCTGCTTCAACGCCAAGGCCAAGGTTAGTCCACCGATCCCACCACCTACGACAACAACCTTTTTCATTGAGACACCCCTGTAAAGACTAACACCAAAAAATGTCAGTCGATGCCTGACATGCCCCCCCGATGCAAGCTACGAATACTTGCCTCTGTTGCCAATCATAACACGCGGGGAACGTCTTCTGTCTCAACGCAAGAAACCTGCCGCAATCTTTTGAACGAGTCAAATTGACTGAACAAACTTCTGCAGCAACTTCTGCAGGTCAGTGACCCCACACTTCTCAACAAAAACATCGATGGTGTCGCCCGTGATTGCCTCAACATATTGTGGATAGGACTTCACTCGCTCAATCAAAGTTAAGCGGTTCAGTTCGGGATGAAACTGTGTGCCGTAAATTGGTTTATCTGCAATCTTGAAGGCCTGATTCTGCACCTTACTTGAAGATGCCATTCGGATCGCATTGGGTGGCAATTTAACCACACAATCTTGATGCCCCATGGGGGCAAGAAAACAACTCTCCAGACACCCAAACAATGGGTCCGCTTGCCCCTGATCAGTCAGACACACCTCCACCGTGCCCAACTCTGCTCGCGACATATCAGTAATGACTTCCCCGCCCAAGGCCGCTGCCATTGCTTGGAACCCCCAACAGGATGCAAAGGTGGGAATTCCTAAGTCGTAGAGTTCACGCATTGCCTGCAACGCAGGTGGCAGCCAGTCACCGCCCTCGGCGACCGAATAATCTCCGCTACCACCAAGCAAGATAACGTCAAAGCCGGAAAGATACGGACTGGTCGGGCAACCTGACAGCAAGTCAAACACGGTTATCTGTGCAGGATCACACTGCAGCGAATTCGAAAAACACTCGACCTCCTGCCCCAAAATGGGATCATCCTGATCTCGAACCTGCACCAAAAGAAATTTATGCATCTGACTCGCCGCATCGAATTCCGGACGGTTGAAACCGTCAGTATGGGCAGCCGAGCAGACCTCGTCGATGCCGGTTCCACTCTGCAAACATTGCAAAGAGACTTTAAATTGACACAGCCCTAGAACGGCGGACAAAAACTGAAATCCACATCACCTGCTCTCGCACGGTTCAGTTTTGACGAATCTGATTCGCCAAGTGCAGTTTTGAAGATTTGGACTTCTGACCTGATTGGGCCTGACCGCCGCCGAATTCAAGCGGAAGTGTGCCGCTGCAGAAAGCGTCCGAAGCAGCACGATTTTTGCTTGAGCAAACCCCCGAGGATGCCAAACATTCCGAATCGTCAGGCATCAGAGCAAAGTCCTTGGGTCCATAATAAGCGTTGCGATCAAAGGCGTTCGAGACTTTCCAGTCCCCCCCGCTGCATTCAGCCTGCGGCACTGCGACGTCGTGCCTTGAATCGACAACACCCTGCATCCTTGCCTCCATTGCGATACGCCCAGACGCCGATTCAGAAGTAGAAGATGGGCCACTATTGTGAGCGGTTGAGTGTTCCTGCCCGTCCCTGTCGTGCGATCGCATTTCCCCTGGCGAAACCTTCACCCTCATCTCTGCGTCACGGCTTTGCACCGTCGGAGTAAGGATTGGCAAGGGTTTCAAAACTTGAGCACTGTCTGATCCTCGGAGAATCCGGCTCGCATCATCCTCATCGGACAGATTTTCGATGCAATCATTTACGTTGTCTGCAATGGCCTGGAGACGATTTCGTGTTCGCTGCAAAAAATCCTGCAGTTCAGCACGACACTCCTGAATTCCAACGATCTTATTGTCAACACGAGCACTACGTTGCTGGAGGCCACCTGCACCGGAGGCCCCCAAGGACAGACCTTTGAGTACGGAAACATCGCCAAGTGTTTTGGGTGCATGCATCAAACGCTTGCCTCCAATACAAAGCTATGGAGACTACCTGAGAATGCGTGATCTATTCGGTAAAGTGAATCGCTCATCTCTACTTTGAAACGAATCTTCGAAAGTCGCGCGTTCCCAAACCTACCGCTTGTTGTACGATCACCAAACACATCTGAAGATCGACGAGTTATTGACAGACGCAACTGTCGCGTGGGAAGCAACTTCAGGGTTGAAACCACTGGCGGAAAGGTCGCATCAAGAGCAGACCGAAAGACACTGCGTCTGCAGTACAAGTTCGAGCGTGTTGCAGCACGATTGTCTGCTCGCAATTCACTAGGCTGTTTCATTTTAGTCTCCACGATCGGATGCCCCCTCACACACAAGCATGAGAAAGTCGATCGCTGCGAAATAGATTCCACTTCGGTAGCCCAGCCATCTCAGAGAGACCTGTGGCTTTGCGTCCCGACCTCGCGGTCGGTTTGCCGTTTCGGAGAACCTTTTCAGAGACCCACATCAGTGAGACTGAAACGGTGCAACCGCCCCCGTGCAGGAGGAGTGTTAACACGCGTCCACTACAAAGATGTGTCAAAAACCAGACAAGTCAAGTAAACCTGAAAGTTTTTGCAGAACAAGTCTGAGCGAGCACCCGAACATGCGATTCAGCGACCGAAGGAAAGTCATTTAAGAATAGTGATGCGAGCTCAAGACTCGCTTGAGGAGTCAAGCCATCCCCTGCCGAGCCTTCCGTTTCCAAATGAACCCGTCGAGGACATAGTGGGTGATCTGTGGGACCGCGAGCAACGGCACCAGAACGAGTTCATAATTCTGTATGGACCAAGCAGGTCCAAAGAACCAACTGCGTTCGTGCCAGACCCCGGTATCCCAAAGAAACTCTTCCAAATAGGCCAGCATCCACACGACCCCGAGAAAGGTGGCGATCTTCGGAAAATGCCGTTGGGACTGTTGCTGATCCCCCATGCAGCGGTACCAGTAAACCAACACCATGTAGGGAATTCCATGGATGATCACATTTGTGACTGTGAATGCGTAATCTGAGTTGAAGGTGACAATCCCAATGTACCAACAGATGGCCGTGGTGATCACGACGATATCCTTACCGGGAGACCATTGCTGATGAGCCATTCCCCGATAGATCAAACGCACTAGGTAAGCAGTCAAGCTAGCCCAGTAAATTGGCGCAGCAATTGTTTCAAACACGGCAGGCAATTGCTGAAAATCTCCCTCGAGAAACCACCAAAACTTACGAGGAAGATTGGAATGCCAGTGAATCAGCGGATAGAGTGTCGCCATGTAAATGGCGACTGCATCAATCCAGAATCCGCAGCGTCCGGTTTCACCTGCACGTGAACGGTACAACGCCACCCAGCCGTACTGCTGTCGCACAAAATGAAAGACGGCGAGGTAGGCGAGTAACCTCCAGAAGGTACCCTCACCTTCTGAGTAAATTGCCATGCCCACAAGGAAAGCCAACAATGGAGTCAACCCGTACAACCACGGTCGACGCTTTAACTCTGGCAAGTCAAAGTAGACGCGAAAGCCAGTTGAATAGACGTGAGCGACGTCGACCATCAAGATCGCACCGATCCACATCCAACCAGGAGTATCGTTTTCGAGAAGCCCGAACGGTGCACCGATCGCAAGGAGAGCAAGTGCTAACACGGCACTGCCAAGAAAGGTCCACAAATCGACGGCTGGCGAAAAGAGCCACGGCGTTGGCGGGCGTTGTTCGGCAGAAAGAGATGAAGTTGCCACGACTCAGGTCAGCCATTTCGAAGTTTGACGAAGGGCTGATTCAGGATCCCACGCACTGCCAAGATTTCCTCGGCTGCACGCACACCGTGAAAAAAAGCTTCTTCCAAAAGCGCCACGCCACTAAGATCAGTACCGGCAAAATGAATCGGACCTAACGGTTTAGAAGCCTGTTCACGCTCGGGGGACCACACAAAACCAGGTCGCGGCTGGACCATCGCATGCCCCCAACACATGACATCGACCCGCGTTACCAAGGCATCAATGTCGGGGTGGACGCGACGCAAGTCCGTCAAGACAACATCAACCCAGTCCGCCCACTTCAAATTCAGCATCTGCTTACGCGTGATTGCTGCGTCAACATCGGCGAACGGGTAGTACCAAGTCAGGACAGTCGGGCCATGATCGACACCCGCCTGGTGGGTTGCTGTCACATAGCCAAGTGACCTTGAATCTCGAATCACGTTATCCCATGCCATCGGGAAACCTTCATCCTGAGGCCGATCCTTAACATGGACGTTCGCGACCAACCATGAACCGTAGCGAAAGCCCGTGCTGTCGCGTCCGGACGCAGAAAATCCATCAATCACATACTTGGCCATCATTTGTGGTGCTGCGAAAATCACCTGCTCAGAGCTGAATCCGATAGGTTTCATCGTTTTCGTATCGATTGCAGCAACCTGCGAAGACTCTGTGTTGGCCCCCGCTTTTACCCCGAACACGCCTAATCCGGTGCGAACCTGATCACCGGAGACCCCCTTCAGATAATCAACCACTCGACCGTTGCCCTCTGGCCAAGTGATTACCGCCTGTGACTCCTGCCCCAAGCCAGCAATGCGGGCTGCAAAGTAGAACACACCTGCCCAGGCGCTAACCCGATCTGGTGTCAAACCGTAGTCATCGCGGCATGAATAATCGACAAGCCAGCGCAAACGAGGTGAATCCCATCCACGCTCATCCAACCACTGCTCCATCGACATTTGGTCCAGTTTGCGAACGGACTCATCGTCCGACCCGCAGGCCATCGGGATTGCAAACATTCGCCGTCCAGTGACGTCCCGCATCTCGGCCCAGCGATTCATCTCTGCCCGAAAAGCTGCTAGCTGCAGCAAGTCTTCCTGACTGGCCCCATGCCCAGGATAAAGTCCTTCATACCACTGACCTTCGTTGAATACCCGTTCCTCTGGTTCACGGCAAAGAAACTGTTCAGATACGACCGGCCGCCCATCTTCGCTCAATGCCTCAATCACCTGCATCTCAGACAGCAACTGGATCAAAGCCTGATTTTCCGGCATGGGCACGGGGATATAATGGGCCCCCCAGGGAAACTTAAAGCCATTGCGACTACCACCGCGGGCGGTTCCGCCCGGATTCGCTTCAAGCTCAGCAAGCACAAAATCATTGAAGCCAGCACGTTTAAAACGCCATGCAGCAGCAAGGCCAGCGATGCCGCCACCCACGATCGTGACACCAACATCCTCGTACGCATCGGGACTGATCGTTTTCTTAGCACCATCACGCAACAGGTGCCCGATATCGAACCTTGTGTGTGTAAGCTCACCAGCGGGCGGTAGCTTGGACGTACCACACCCGACACTTTGGGCAAACTGCAACCCCAGCAAGGCGATCAAAAGTTGGCGGCGATTCAGCTTTTCACTCTCTGCCACGCCACTCCTCGTCATAGTATCGCACCAGCACCTGATTATTGAGCTGATTGATTTCAGTATCGATTGGCTGAATATCCCGAGGGAGCTCAAACAGATTCGCCAGTATCGAATCGTTTAGGAAAGACAACTCCTGTTCGAGTTTGCCCAAATGGGCCGGCACGACGAGCTCATTTTCTGGGGAAGCCAAGGCAAATCCCCAAACCCCAAAGGTGGGCACAGCGGTGCAGTAAGGCCGCACCCTGAAGCCCGCTTCCTCCATCGTTCGCAGGATGCACCAGTAAGATTGTCCCGCAACAAGCGGCGAGGTGCACTGAATGCTGACGACCGCATCAGGTGTGATAATCTGCCTCAAACGCCGATAAAAGAATGTGGTGTACAGTTTTCCCACGGAATAGGATCCCGGATCTGGAAAGTCTATGACCACCGCATCAAACGGTTCGTGTTCCTGCCCAACCCAGACAAACGCATCGGTGTTGATCACCGTCACCTTCTCGTCCATCAAGGACTCTTCATTGAGGTCGCGCACCAGTGGCAACTGGGTCGCAATTTCAGTCATACCGGGATCAATATCAACCAACGTCACGGATTCAACACCGTCATGCTTGAGTATTTCCCTGACCGCGAGCCCATCACCGCCCCCTAGCACGAGGACGCGTTTGGGCGTCTTTGCTGCCATCATGGCGGGATGCACAAGTGCCTCGTGATAACGATACTCATCGACCGAATTGAACTGCAAATGACCGTTGAGGTACAATTGAAATCCCTGTCGATTGTTGGTCACAACGATTCGCTGAAAACGCGTCTGCTTGGCGTGAACCACCGCCTTGCCAAGAATGATTTCTTCAGTCCAAGTCGTGAGCGTATCTGCCTTAATGATCCCAACGACCAGCAAACCCACCACAAGGAACGCGCGACCACGCAGTCCCGCCAAACCACGTTTTGTCAGCAGTGGACGCAGCAGATAGGTTCCCCACAAACCCACCAAAGCATTCAGGACACCAAACACCAGCGACGTCCGCATCAACCCCAGATAGGGCACCAACAGCACGGGAAACAGCAGCGAAGCCAGTAGGGCACCGATATAGTCGAAGGTCAGAACGCGGGAGACCAGATCGCTAAAATCGAGGTGTTCCTTCAGGATCCGCATCAACAGCGGCAACTCCAATCCCACCAGCGTTCCAATCACAAACACAGTGCCAAACAGGACCAGTTGGAACCATTGGACGAAGGCGAACGAGACGAATAGCAAGGGCGCTGACAGCCCTCCCACCAAAGCAAGCGCGAGTTCAACCTCGATGAAGGTTCGTGCCAAGCCTTTGTGCAAGTACTGCGAAAACCATGCTCCTACCCCAAGCGCAGAAAGATAAACACCGATCACGAGGGAAAACTGGGTGACGGAGTCTCCAAGCAGGTAGCTTGCCAGGGTTCCTGCAATCAGCTCATAGATTAAACCGCACGTGGCTACAGCCAGTACGTTCAGATAGAGCAAAAAGAGGGGCGCACGGTTAAGCAATGCAATGAGCCGATCGCAAAGAACTAGCCAAGGATTGCTGAAGCAATGATGACGGCGATGCCAACAACCACCGCAGCCACAATCGTCGCTAACGCCTGATTGTGCTCCTCAATGACCTCTTTGACGATCGAAAAGGGCGTCACCTTATCCATCAACAGGATTGCAAGAAAGAGCACCACGATCCCCAAAACAGCAAAGATCGTTGCTGCCAAGAGATGCGACAACAATAGTGCAAAAGCCCCCGCTGGCAAGACTTCAGTTGCGGGCTGTGTCCCCAACCCCAGCAAAGATACCGAACTCACCATTCCAGAAATAATATTGAGCATTACTTACCTCCTCCCCAAGAACCACCGTATGAACGTCCGTAAACACCGCCGCCTCCAGAATTCATGCCGTCAAGAATTCCAAAATTGGGTGCACGCCAGCTATAAGCGGCAGCAACCCCAAACCAAAGGCAAACGCTGAGACCAAAAACCAAATAACCAATGAACAGCTTCGACCTTCCATCCATTTACACTCACTCCGTTGCATAGGGGTTGTAGTCGCTATCTTCCCAACGTTTTCTTTCAAAGGAAAACTGATAGGTAAGAATCCCAATCGGCAAAGCTGAAATAGCGATCAAACCATAAAAACAGAGCCATGGATCGGCCCCTTGTCTGTAGCCGGCGCGTGCAAAGGCGAGGTAAAGAATCGCCATTAGAATTGCCAATACTGGCCACGTGATGAATAGCCCCTTGCCGAATGACGGCGCGGGCTGAATTGGACCAACCCCGAAGCTTCGAGGCAAATTCTTGACACCGAACGCGGCTTCAATCTCATCAGTCTGCACATAAACAGATTCCGAGATGGTCACCTCGCTTGACTTGCCAGTCTCTGACCACTCGTAGGACAGCATTCTGGGCGGCGCGATGTAATCAGCGGTCTTGACCTTTTCGCCAGCCTCAACCTTCCAATAAAACTCGCCCAGCACATGAGAGACCGTTGCAACACCACGATCATAAATCCGGAAACTCGATCCATCGTAACTGATTCTACTTGCAGCCCCGGTATTCTTAGCCGCTGCGCCAGCCGCAGGTGAGGCAAACGACCAGTGCCGGTCATTATAAATCAACCAGCGAAACCCAACTTTCTCGCCATAAAGCAGGTACTCTTGCCATGGGTAAGTGACCCCACCATACATTGCAAATCGAGCTAGAAACCCGATCACCATGTAATCATCCCCAAACAACTTACCCTCGGTGCCAAGCGGAAACTGAAGTTTCAGTTTCTTGGGTTTTGCCAGTGTCTTGAGGTAGGACAACTTGCCGTTGTCAGCATCCAACAGCGAATTACAATTTGGACATGTCACACGTAGCGATGCGTCGGGAACATGCAGCGTCAGTGTTCCACCGCACTTGGGGCAATTCAGAGAAGCAGCTGGTGTGACGATACTGGCATCGACCACATCCCAGCCATCCCCTTCGAGCGCAAGTGAATCAAGGCTGACCTCTTTTCCAACGTAGGCACTGACCGACTTGCCATACTCAAAGGTCGCGAAGACGTCTTGCCCGCCCTGCAGGTCGACAAATTTATGCTCGGCGCCGCCCCGAAATGCCCAAGGAATATCTCCCTCGGCGGCCAAAGCGGTCGCGACTCCACGTTCAGTCACGTTGAATTCCGAAGTACCAAGTTTGACGGCACTACCAACTTCGAGACGATCAAAATCGGGAACTTTGACCTTACTGGACAGCTTTCGCTGAAACATCAAGTAAGTCTTCCCCTGTGCCTCGGCAAGCCACCCCCAGCGTCCACCGGGAAAGGCTAGATACCACTCGTCCCAAACGCCGCCTGCAGGATGTTGGTACTGCACACGGCCCACGACCGTGAACTGTTTCCGATTGAATGTTCCCGATAGACCACAACGTAGGCGAGATGGCGTTTCAACTAATTCCGCAACTTTGCCGATGTCCTCGACTTTTCTGTCCGTACGCGCGACCGCTGACTGACAAAACTCACAAACCGATACCACGGAACCGACCGTAAACTCGATTGGTGCCCCGCATGACGGACAAGCAGTCTTTCGACGTTTCATCAATACTGCCCCTGCTCAGAAGATCCTTCAAAACCAATCGCAGTAGAGCCTACCGTCTTCACTGCTTCTTGTGAGAGCCCTCGTGACAACTGCCGGACCTGTACGATTTTAGCGTCAAGCATTTTCGAGAGCATCCCCTGCCAGTCCCAAGCTGCCCGCTCGCGACAACAGTAAAGATTGAACGTCGCTAAACCGAATTCAGGGTATGTATGACACGCCAAATGTGATTCGCTCAACATGTAGAGAGCGGTGACGCCTCCCGGACCACCAAAGCGGTGACATTGGGGTTCGCCCACTACCTTGACTCCAATATCAGCAACGACCTGCTGACATAAACGCTGAATTAGCACGCTGTCGCGCAAAGAGCCCGGCGCGCACCCCGAGGCATCAACAACCCACTCCGTTCCCGTGCCCACGGTCGGTTCCATCACATCGCGAGTCGGTCGAACAGTGCTCATGAACTAAACGGGGTCCGCAACTATGGGAAAACACAGGATCGCACCGACACGAGAGACATCGTAACACAGATCAACTTGCTGGTGGCGGAGGAGGCGGCGGTGTCGCAGCTTGAAAGTACCCTGCCAGTTGCGGAACCTGCCCAGCTGCAGTCCAGCCACCGATCGCAGCAGTCCAAACCATCGTTCCCTGCCCAACGTCGCCAGCACCGATCGCGGCAACGATCTGTTCGACACTATAGGGTCCCCGAGTCTGCCCATCGACCGCGACATGCCACTGAGCGACAGGCGGTGGTGGCGGGCCTCCTCCAGCCATGGGCGTTCCCGGAGCAACGCCTCCCTGGCCTGGCATCATGCGACTCGCCATGGCAAAACCCATCCCGAGTCCCATTCCATCAGATGCCCCACCACCGGAAGGATTCTCGGCCGCGGCGGTCATCGCTTGCCCCATCTGATACTGCTGAAAAGTATCCATATTGCCGATCACGCCCATACTGGTGCGTGTGTCCAAAGCCTTTTCGACAGCTTCGGGCAACGAGATGTTGACCACATACAACTGTGGGCAATCCAGCCCATACTCATCATCAATCCTCTCCACGACTTCACTACGCAATGCCTCGGAGAGCTCGCTGTATTTGGCCGCCAGATCGAGGGCAGGCACCTGAAGCTTTCCGAGGATATCAGCAAACGATGAGCCGATGATGTTACGCAAAAGCTCGGTAATATCATCCGCAGAGAAGTCTCCGTCAGTCCCAACCAATTCTTTAAGCAGAGCTTTCGCATCCACAGCTCGAAGCGTGTAACTTCCGAATGCACGAATACGAATTGGCCCGAACTCAGGGTCACGCAGCATGATTGGATTGGGTGTTCCCCACTTGAGATCAGTCACCTGTTTCGTGCTTACGAAGTAGACCTCTGCCTTAAAGGGACTCTCAAAACCATATTTCCAACCTTGAAGTGTCGACAAGATCGGCATGTTTTGTGTCGTGAGCTCATAATGCCCCGGCTCATACACGTCAGCAAGCTCACCGCCCTTTACAAGCACTGCCACCTGCCCTGGCCGGACGATCAGCTGAGCCCCATTTTTGATCTCGTTCTGATGACGTGGAAAACGCCAAACCAGCGTACGATTCGAATCATCGATCCACTCGATGATATCGATCAATTCACCACGAAGAATGTCGAACAGACCCATATCGATTACTCCAATCAGGTTTTTGTGCTGCAATCAGCCGATCGAATCACGCGAAACGGTGACTCATATTTTTCTTCCCCGAAGCCAAGTGACCGAACCCGAACCCGACTTCGAATCACCTCTACGACTGCAGGCAGAGTATACCGGCAGCATCAGGACCGCACCATCCAAGGCGAAATACAGGCTAACTCATGGCGCGCCTGTTCGACTTTTCTAAAAGAATTCTCCGACAAACATAGCTCAGCCAAACCTGATCGCTTTGTGCATGACCGACCATCTTGCTGCAAACGGACCGATACCAACGGGCAATCCAGCAAAGTGCCTTCACTAGCTCCGCGGAAATCCCCCGGCATTCTTGCAGTCAGTAACCCATGGTCCCCCGGTCACCAAGAGCAGCAGGTCACCAAGAGCAGCAGGTCACCAAAAGCAGCAGGTCACCAAGAGTCACCCGATGCACAGTGTCGCCTCTTACGTGACGCGAGTGAGGCCGTGCGTCGCACTCACGATGGTGATTACGTCGGAACCATCAGTTGGGACTTGCTTCAGTTGCGACTTGCGTCTGAACCACAACAGGTAGG
>Ga0315320_10001237_pt1 | contig 21269 bp, 14 predicted proteins | sample M140m21515metaG_FD_203458 | JGI IMG/M metagenome (GOLD analysis project Ga0315320, IMG submission 203458) | Ammonia-oxidizing marine archaeal communities from Monterey Bay, California, United States - M1 40m 21515 | ecosystem: Environmental > Aquatic > Marine > Coastal | place: USA: California... | reverse complement strand
GACATATTTCGATAATCAGACAAGCGGTATCCCACCTGCGAGACACCGCTCTGGAAGAACTTTGAAGACACTAACTCAGCGCCTAAAGGGTAAGGAAGGACGTTTCCGTTCTAACTTATCCGGAAAGCGTGTTAATTTCTGTGCAAGGTCTGTTATCTCACCAGATCCATACCTTGGAGTAAACGAAGTTGGAGTTCCAACAAAGATTGCTAAAGAACTGACAGTTCCTATCCGTGTTACAACACGAAACCGTGAACAAATGCGTCAGATGATTCTTCGTGGTCCTGATGTACACCCTGGTGTAAACTACGTAATTCGTGGCGACAAGCGCCGTGTCAGAATTAACGAAAGAAGTCGTCTGATCAACGCTGGTTTCCGATGTCACAATCCTGAATGTATGGAAGAAACAACTACTAGGTTCGACCTACATCAGGTACTTCCTGCACCAAACTTCCTTCCTGGACTTGTTGTAAAGAAATTCGTTTCTCGTGAAGAGGCTGTTGCTGGTGGGGAAGAACTTGTAACTTATGCAATCGATGAATCAGCAACTCTAGCAAATCTACGTGGAGAAGATTCGGATGGCCAACCTCTACCTGAGGATGACCCCCGAGCAGTTCTACACCACCGCTGGAAGTTCGAACTTGCAAACCATGACACTCCATACCCGGAGCATCTAGAGGTTGCATGTCCACACTGTGGTAGCCCTGACAACGAATGGGGAGAGAGGACACGTGTCGAAGACCGTCTTGCTACCGTTGACATGAATGGTAATCCTAAGCCAGGTTTACTTGTCGAGCGTCACTTAATTGATGGTGACGTAGCTATATTCAACCGACAGCCTTCATTGCACAGAATGTCAATGATGGTTCACGAAGTTCGTGTAATGGAAGGACACACATTCAGATTCAATCTGGCTGTTTGTACTCCTTACAATGCTGATTTCGATGGTGACGAGATGAACTTACACGTCATCCAAGGAGAAGAAGCACGTGCTGAAGCTAAGATTCTGATGCGTGTTCAGGAACACATCCTAACTCCAAGATACGGAGGAGCGGTTATTGGTGGAATCCACGACCACATCTCCGGAGCATATCTTCTCTCTAGGCCCGAAACTAAGATTTCAAAGCGCAATGGATTAGAAATGCTAGGTAATATTGGTTACACAGGTGATCTTCCTAAGGTCCACAAAGGTCCAACTGGAGAATACTTCAACGGCGAAGATTTGATTTCTGTAATCATCCCAGATAACATACACCTTCGGTTTAGAAGCCGTTCAAATGATGCAGTAGTTGTCAAGAACGGTAAGGTCAGTGGTACTCTGGACAAGAGGGCAATTGGTGCTGAAGATGGCCGTCTACTCGACGCTATTGTTCAGACTAATGGTCCTACAGAAGGTGCTAGGTTCTTAGACGAATTTACACGTCTATCTATTGCTGCATGTACCTCTCTAGGTTTCACAACAGGAATCGATGATGAAGATCTTTCTTCCCATGCTCTAAGCGAAATTGAGAGGCACAATCAAGAAGCTCGTGATGAAGTACAGGCAGAACTTGACAAGTTCGGTAAGGATGGTCGTGGATATGAAACCCGTCCTGGACGAACTCCTAAAGAGACACTTGAAGAGAATATCATGGTAATCTTAGATCTTGGAAAGCAAGCAGCGGGTAACGTTGCGAAAGATGAACTTAACGAGAGCGGTAACTCAAACGCAGCTGTTGGAATGGCAATATCCGGGGCACGTGGTTCTATGGATAACTTGACTATGATGGCAGGTAGTATTGGACAAGCAAAGGTACGTGGTGCACGTCTAGAGCGTGGATACCACCAGCGTGTTCTACCTCACTTCAAGCGTGGCGGACTTGGTGCTCCTGAGAAAGGATTCATCTCGTCCTCTTTCAAGCGTGGTCTTGAGCCAACAGAATTCTTCATGCTGTCTGTTTCTGGTCGTGAATCTCTGGTTGATACAGCGGTTCGTACAAGCAAGTCCGGATACATGCAACGTCGTTTGATTAACGCAATGGATGATCTAAAGGTATTCGATGACGAGAATTTGTCTGTTAGGAATACTGCTAACCGTATCATCCAATTCTCTTACGGGGAAGATGGAATTGACCCTAGCCGTGGTGTACATGGTAAGCCTTTCAACATCGACGTAGTTGTCGATGAGGCATTAGGAACAGATGGTCCAACTAGGACTAAGGAAGAAGAAGTTGTTATCACTGAAGATAAGAACTTCGACCTTGGATTTGGTGAAGGAGACTCCGAAGCAGCGGCTGGAGGTGAACTTTGATGGTAGTAAAGAGCGCAACAAAGAAGAAGCTCATGGACATGTTAGTCCCTGAGGAATTTGCACACAAGCTAGCAGATGACCGAAAGTGGGATGATGTAAAAGTTCTGACTGCTCAGGAGATCGCTCAGTTCTGTGAAACAGATTCTGACACTGCAGCAAGGATTCATGGAATCATAACTGGTGCTAACTCATCTAATCGTGATTCTACCGGTGATGCAAACTCTGCAACCACATCAGTTCGCCTACGCCGAGGAACTCGTCGCCGTCGTACTGCCAAGACTGTACAGGAATTGGAATCCTACGATCCTGAAATTAAGTTGGCATCATATGTTGATGTTCTTGCTGATGACCCTGTCTTCAAGTCTATTGAAGCAGCAGCAGAAGCAGCCGGTGCGAAATTTTCTCAGATGACTATTCACGATTTGACCGAAGCAGTTCATGACCGTGAGAAGGCTAAGTTGACTAAGAAGCAAGCAGAAGCACTAGTTGCTGAAGCATCCAAGGCGCAAGGCATGGCTAAGATTGACCCATACGAAGCAGCGGGAATTATTACTGCTCAATCAATTGGAGAACCTGGAACACAGATGACTATGCGTACTTTCCACTATGCGGGTGTTGCTACTGTAAACGTGACACAAGGTCTTCCTCGTATCATTGAGATTGTAGATGCTCGTAAAGTACCTAACACTCCGACTATGACGATTCGTCTTTCCGGAGAAAGTAGTACATCTCCAGATGCAGCAAGAAAACTTGCAGCAGCAATCGAGATTACAACTACTGTCAACATCGCAGACATCGAAACTGACGTTGCACAACGCCGTTTGGTTCTGAAGTTGAAGAAGGGTAACCTAAAGCAGAAGGGAATGACACCGGCTGAAGTCAAGGATAAACTAGAGCGTGCTCTTAGACTATATGTTGAAGCAGATAAGGAAAAGAATCCTTCAACACTGACTCTTATCCCTGGTGTCCAAACCGAAGATGACATGAAGACTCTAGCAGAGAACCCTCCTTCCTATACTGAACTTCTTCAATTAGAAGATAAGATCAGAGATATGAGATTGAAAGGTGTTCCAAATGTTGAGCGTGCCAACGTTCAGTTAGATGACAAAACCGGCGAGTACTACCTTTCAACTATTGGAAGTAACCTAGCAAGAATATCCGACATGGATGGAATTGATAGAGCAAGAACTTACACTAACAATATTATTGAGATTTATCAGTACCTTGGTATTGAAGCAGCAAGACAAGCTATCGTAAATGAATTGCAAGCCACTCTAGACGGCGCTCGTCTTGAAGTCGATGTACGCCACTTGCTAATGGTTGCAGATGTGATGACAAGCGAAGGTGAAGTTCGTGCAATTGGTCGCCACGGTGTATCTGGAACAAAGCACTCAATCCTTGCTCGTGCGGCATTCGAAGTTACTGTTAACCACCTACTGAAGGCTGGAATCATTGGTGAAAGAGACAACTTGACTGGTGTCGCTGAAAACATCATTGTTGGACAGCCAATCAGCCTAGGAACAGGTTCTGTGGAATTGTATTACATCCCAGAGTGAAATTCAACATTGAGAAGCAAAATTGTGGAGGAATGAAAATATGGACATAAGTAAACAACTGAAGATTGCAAATACGACCGGTGAGTTATTGTTTGGACAACGCCAAGCGATGGATTCTTGCGCTAAAGGAGATGCTAAGTGCATTATTTTAGCCGCTAACTGCCCACAGAAGTACGTAGATGACCTTGCTGCAAAACACCCTGAGGTTACTATGCACCGAACTGGAATGGTTAACCGTGACCTTGGTGTTGCGTCAGGAAGGCCGTTTAGCGTATCGGCAATTACTGTCGTAAACGCAGGTGATTCTGACCTGTTGACATTGGACAGCAATCTAGAGTGAAACTAAAGACGGAGAGAGGTTGGAAAGGCCATGGGCCTAGACCTCGTCGCTGTGATGAGAAAGCTAGGCGTTAGCATTGACGTCGATTCACCTCCAATTACATCTCCTGGAGTAATCTCCTGGCTAGGTCGGCTGTATGATGTAAGTCCCGAACATTCCCAACAAGGTTTGGTAGAAGGAATGGAAGTTTGGACTTCAGGTCAAGGATTTGCCCCTCTTGATTTAGTGGGTATTGAATCATGGTTATTTGATGCACCAAGAGGTGATCATCTGATTATTGCTGAAAGGAGACTGACATTTGATCTGAAAGATACGCCTTCAAGAGATGGACGTAATCTGTCAATATGGCCCCAGGATAAGCTTGCATCTTTCATTGGTCATGCAGTACTTGATGGTAGTTTAGTGATAATTGAAAATTTGGAAGAAGAAGAACATTCTGAAGAGCCTGAATTATTTTCTGGTACTGGTCCATTCACATTAAAGCCACTGAATGACTTTTCTGCATTGGAAGGGAAAGGGTATGATATTTCAATGGCGAAACCAGTACTTATTCCTGCAATTCTTTACAGAGTAACAGGTGTTGTCAGAGGTCCTGTTGAAGATGAAGTAACTAGGTGGGTATTGAATTGCGATGGTTTACATGTTATTGATGAAGTTGAGGTTCTAGAAAGGTCACCAATGCTAAATCATGTACTTCTTCATATTGAAGAAAATCCGAAATTTTCCGATGCTCTTTCAGAACGACGTTCATTCTCTGATGGAATGGGGGAATTATTACGTTGGTGGAAATTCGATGACTCATCAGCAAATAGTGCTGAATACAATGTGCTAGTACCTGCTCACAAAGGATCAGACGCTCTTGGAAATGAATGGGTTTTGAATGGTTTAACTGGTAAAATCCATTCGAACTTCTAGACAAAGACTTCTTGAGCCAGTTTCATGACCATAGGTCATGCGCTATCGTGCAGTATTGAGTCTGGCAATAATCACTATCCTTATTGCGAGTATTATTCCAGTGTCCAATCAAGTGGAATTATCAGAGTCAGCTTTAGTTTCATACGCTGATTCAGAACCTGAATTTTTGATTACTGCAGGTTCTAATATGGGCCATGTTAATGGTACACAAATTGCTGCTACACCTGATGGATGGGTAGTTGCAGGTAATACTAGGCACAGTCTGACTTTCGGTACGAATCAAGTTTCATCTACATCGCCATACAATGCTCAACTGGACGCGGACTCGTATGTTGCATCCATAGATGATCAAGGTAACTGGCTTTGGGCAGTAATGCCTGATGCAACACAAGGTTTGACTATACTAACATGTTTGACCACTTCTTCTTCAGGTGACATATATGTTGGAGGATTAATTGTTGGCGATGTTTCTTTTGGTTCAACAATGCTGAGTGGTCAAAACCTCTACGGTGATGGATTCATTGCCAAATTAGACTCATCTAGCGGACAATGGATGTGGGCAGTAATGTTCTCATCTCCTTATGTTGAAAATAGCACCACCTCAAACAGTAGCATTGTTGAAGATTTGGAAGAATCTGTAACTGGTAGTCTGATTGTATCCGGGACTCAAAAAGGGATAACTGACTTTGGAGGCGTGGTCAAAAATAATACCGATTCGGAACTCTTCGTTGTTGATCTGGACAAGATGTCTGGCGGTTTGAATTGGGTTTCAACAGCCGGCGGAATTGGTACTGAAGAAGGAGCAGAGGTAGCAGTAGACTCAGCGGGTAACATTTGGCAAGCAGGTACTACTGACGGTACATTTTCTGCTAACGGTAAATCTCATCAAGCGGTAAGTAATACAGATACAGTGGTTATCAAATGGAGCCCCAATGGTGTTGTTCAAGATGTAATTGGCTTGGCAAGTGGAGCGAGTGAAATTAATCTTCCAGAGGATTTGATTGTAACACAGAATGACGATGTAATAGTTTCAGGTGTATTCTTAGGTTCAATGAATGCTGGCAATCAAAATACTCTGTCAGATAAGGGTCAAGGGGATGCTTACGTTGTCAAGATTTTGAAATCGGGTACTACATCATGGGCTACAAGTGCAGGCAGCAGCTCTGGTACTCAGAGAGTGTACTCAATTGCTGAGGCACCTTCAGGCGATATCATCGCTGGTGGAATGATTTCAGGACCTACTGATTTTGGAATTCATGTTGCTAATACTAACGGTGGATTAGATCTATACATTGCTCAATTGGATAGCTCCGGCAATTGGGAGTGGGTTGAGAACTTAGGAAGTAGTAGTGATGACTTGTTTGGAGGTTTGTCGGTAAATTCAACTGGAATACCTGCTGCATTTGGGTCATTCCAGTCTACAATCAATAAAGGGTCTCAATCCGTAACAAGTTCATGGGGCCTCGATCTTGTTATTTGGACTCTTGATCCGATTAACAATGCGGACGGCGATAATGATGGAGTAAACGATCTAACAGACAATTGCCCAAATACTAACAATCCTATGCAAATTGACAGTGACCTTGATGGAAATGGTGACGAATGTGATTATGATGACGACAATGATGGAATCACTGACAATTCAGGCGATGATTGTCCAAGAGGTGGCGCTTGGAACTGGACTAGTGATTCCACTACTGATTTCGATAATGATGGCTGTAAAGACTCCAGTGAAGACACTGATGACGATAATGATGGGATTGAAGATTCCAATGATGACTGTCTAAGTTCGTACGCTCCGCCTCGTAATTGGTGGTCCTCTGATTCTTCCAATGACATTGATAGCGATGGTTGCAGAGATGCGGATGAAGACATGGATGACGATGGTGACGGATTTGATGATGTTGCTGATGATTGCAGTAAGGTAGCGGGTACTTCGACACTTGGCGTGTATCAAGGATGTGTTGATTCAGACGATGATGGCTGGGCTGATATTGAAGATACATGCCCGGATTCATATGGAAACTCCACTACTTGGAGTGTTGGATGTCCCGATAGCGACGGAGATAGTTGGGCAGATTCAGATGATGACTTACCAGATGATCCAACACAATGGATAGACACCGATGGCGATGGATATGGAGATAATCAAGATGGAAATACTCCTGATGCCTGTATCGATACTTCTGGAACATCGGTTTTAGATCGATATGGATGTCCAGATCCAGATAATGATGGATATTCATCTGAAGATGCATCTTGGTCGATTGGAGATGGTGCAGATGCATTCCCAATTGATGAAACTCAGTGGTCTGATTGGGATGAAGATGGCTTTGGTGATAACTATGGTAACCTATCATGGTCTGACCGAAATTCAAACTGGCCAGGAGAGTATTACCAATATTCTAGAGACCAAGATGCATGCCCTACTCTGGCAGGTAATTCCTGGCAGGACGACATTCTAGGATGTCCAGATAGTGATGGTGATGGTTGGGCTAACTTCATGGATGCTTTCCCTGCTGATGCCAATGAATATCAAGACACGGATGGCGATGGAATCGCAGATGGTTATGATGACTGTCCGGAGGTTGAAGGATATTCAACTGAAGATGTACTCGGCTGTCCTGATTTCGATATGGATGGTTATGGTGACCCGGTTGATGGTACCGACTGGAATCCTACTGACCCAACACAGTGGTCCAATATTGATGGTGATCAATATGGTGATAATCCATTAGGGACATCACCAGATGATTGTGTTGAAGTTGCTGGGTATTCCTCTGAAGGCGGAGTACTAGGATGTGTTGACACAGATAATGATGGATGGGCGGATTTGATTGACAAGTTCCCTGAAGAACTATCTCAGTGGAATGACACAGACGGAGATGGTTTTGGAGATAATCCGAAAGGTAAGAATCCAGACCTTTGCCCTGAAATTGCCGGTGTTGAGAAAGAGGATGGTTGCGAAGCAAAGGTCGAAGAATCATCAGGTGGTAGCATTCTAGCTTACGGAGGAATTGCAGTTGGCGTTCTGTTTGTAATTATTTTTGCAGGGTTACTAATCATGCGAAGAATGGATTCGGGCGAAGGCGAGAAGAATTGGGCTGATGATTCAATGATACCAGATATGAATGCACAACCTGCGATGCCAGATATGTCTGCAATGCCAGCAAATAGCGGGCTGTACGCTCAAGCAGTTGCTCCACAGCAGCCAGCACACTCTCAGTATCAGCAACCAGTCCAACCTGTACATCCAGTAGTTGCGCAACAAGCAGCAGCATCTCCTAATCTAGCAGCGTTGCCAGGTCAAGCAGTAATGCCACAGCAGGCTCCGCTTGGTCCAACATTCTACGATGTTGGTACAATGAGGTCTGATGGAAATGAATGGTTAGAATTCCCTGTTTCCAGTGGTGCTTGGTACACGCGTGACCCTACTTCTAGGCAATGGGTTCGTAAGATTTGAGGCTTTGAAATGGTAACTGTGACCTTGTTGGGTAGTGCCCAAGATGGGGGTGTGCCCCAAGTTGGTTGTAATTGTTGTATTGATTTAGAACAAAGGTACCCGGTGTCGATTGGATTAACAGATTCAGAAGGTGGAAATCATCTGTTTGAAGCTACTAGATATCTCGGCGAACAATTACGTATCTGGGGTGTAGAATCTGTAGATTCACTATTTTTGACTCATGCCCATTTTGGACATGTTGATGGCCTTGGTCTCTTTGGCAAAGAAACCATGAATGCACAAGGAGTATCCCTTCATTGTTCCAAGAGCATGCTAAATTTGATAGAAAGAACCCCTAACTGGTCAATATTATTGTCACATGGTGTCTTTTCCCCACGTACAGCACCACTTGTTCAATTACCCGGTGTAACTGTTGAGGCATTGAAAGTTCCTCACAGAGCAGAGCTTTCAGATATGCATGCTTACTTGATTAAAGCTGAAAAGACTCTGTTGTTTCTCCCCGACCATGATACATGGCAGGAAACTCTCAGAGAGCATGATTTACGTGCATGGCTGAATCATTTGGAAGTCGACATTGCATTGATTGATGGTACGTTCTTCAGTTCTGATGAATTGAAGCATCGTAATCAGGATGATGTCCCTCATCCTCCGGTAGAGCAAACTCTGCAAATGTTAGGGGAAAAAAGAGAAGGTGATGGTGAAGTAGTTTTCATTCATCTTAACCATACTAACCCGCTTTGCAAAGATCCAACTCCGGTTACTGAACTGGGTTGGAAAGTAGGTAAAGAAGGAGATTTATTTACTCTCAAATGAAGTACCATAATTCGATTGCCACAACACAACCGATTATCAGTCCAATTATCGTAATCAACTTGTCTCGGCTAGGTAAGCGTTCCTTTAACCACGGGTCTTTGTTTACCCACAGTAATACAAAGTGAGCAATAAATGCGGCTCCCATTCCAGGAACCGATTCGAAAATCTCATCATTGAGTCCTAATATTCTCCAAGTTATAACTCCGGTAAGAGCACTTACCATCATGATAATTGAGTGCGAAGATGAAGGTTGATATCCAGAAAAGCGTACTACTAGTAGTGGGATGAATATCCCTCCTAGTCCATAAACTGCTAATACTACTAAACTGAAAACTGAGTTGTTTTCAGTCCATAGTGCTCCCAATGATATAGCCGTGGCCAAAATAGCCATTGTTACAGTGGTAAGTTTGGTTTTCGAGTGGTCTTGTGCCCAACTCGGGATTAAATCATCAGTTATTGCAGCCGTACATGCAAGGACCTGGCTATCAGCAGTAGACATTGTAGCTGCAAATATAGATGCTAGAATTACTCCAACCCAGAAAGGCCCAAGAACGTCCATTGCCAAAAGTGGCAATGCCAATTCAGGGTCGAAAGAACCTTCGACAGGGAACATAACTCTACTAGCCAGACCAATTAGAATCATCAAAATTAGGAACGGTGTTTGCCAAACGAAGAACCAAACACAAGCTTGTTTGCGATCGGAATCAGATTCAAGTGTCATTATTCTACTAACAACTTGAGGCTGCCCTGCAACTCCAACTCCGCCCAAGAAGAAGGCAAATACCCATAGTGAAAAACCAAATTTGAGGCCTTGAGGTGCGATGTCGGTTAGATTAGGGTCAATTGACGTGAGTGATGCGTGCATACCTGAGAACCATCCAATCTCTTCCATTGCAACCCAACACAGTAGAGTTGAACCAATTATCATCACACATGATTGTGCAGCATCTGTCCAAATAGATGCCCTTATTCCACCAGCAGTACAGTACAATATCACCAGCATGTAACCAATGAGGATTCCAACCATCTGTGACCATCCAAGCATAGCGAAAAGTGCTTTTCCACCGCTAGAAAGTTGTGCTGCTGCGTAAATCAATAAGAACATCACAGAAAACAATGCAGCCAGTTTCGCTTCGGGGGCACCCTTGACTTTGGCAACTAAACTAGAGAGTGATCTTACATTTCTCTCATTAGCCTCATGCTGAATTCTTTTGTAAAGCCAAATCCAAGCTACTAGTTGGCCTAAAGTTGAGATTAATGAAATCCAAATTGCTGAATATCCATACATCCACATGAATCCTATGAATCCAATGAACATGTATCCTGAATTCCAGGTTGATACGGCACTCAGTGCAGCCAACGCAGGATGCATTCCCCTTCCCGCAACAAGATAGTCATCAGTTGTATTTTCTTTTACAAAAATAGAGGCCATTCCTACCCCTGCAAATATGAGGAGGAATAGTAAGAACGATGCTAGAACCCAGATGTCCATATCAGACACCCATCATGTTAGAACTTCTAGCAATCTATCCTGTTCTACTGCTCTTCTCAACTCCATTGCAATTCTACGTCCTGAAGAAACAGGCTTTCTCCAAGTTGCGTTCCCGTAAGGATGCCCAACTGAAACGTGGACATTTGTTCCCCCACCTAAACGTGGGGCTACGTCATAGATTGCGTAATTCATATCTTTGTCAATGCAAGTTTGTAGGCAGAATGGACCGATGATTCCCGGATCATAATGTTCCTTCGAGGCTGTAATGAATTTCTCTCCGAGTTCAAAAGCTGTCTCTAGTAAGGATTCTCTAATGGTGGCAGTGTTGTGGCCTACAACAGTCATCTCAGGTATTTGTTGATGTGCTGGCATGGTCATTTGTTGAGGTGCTGGTAATCTAACGTGTCCATCAAGTGAGGATTCGAATCTCCAGTCTACACCCAGGAGTTCAAGCTTAGGCATGTCTTCTTCTAGTGGAGAATAAAAGAAATTGAGATTGAAGACTGGGCCAATAACGTATTTTTCAATACGTGCCCCATCGAGACTTTCTTGGTCAATTGTGCCCTCTTTCAGCAGTGTTTCACTCTTCTCTACATACTCTGCATATGATGCGCAAGTGAAGAATCCACGTTCAAGCTTCTTCTGAGCGTGATGTAATTTGACAATTACTAGACAATCAATATCTTGAGGATCTGCGATTGCTTCTGGATATGGTAATCCCGCTTTATCAAGAATCCAATAGTAATCCTGTTCCTCAGTCCTTTCTTCCATTCTTAGCATATTTCTAGAACCAAACATTGGAACATGGAAACTGTTCTCGACATCGTCGATAGTTGAGTAAGATGTAAATGAACGGTTAGGGATGTAAACAACATTGCGTTTTCTCATTTCCTCTTGCATTTCAGGCTTCATGACGTCATTAAAAGAATCCATTACTATGGCCTTGTCTACCATTCCTCTTCTAACTCTACCTGAAGATGTTCTTTCAGTTTTGAAATACTTCGAATAGGTTTTGTCGCGACCTTTTTGGCAATAAGCAGCAGTTGGGAACCCTTCTTCAATAGCCCCATCACAAATGTCCAGAGCAGAGTGACTTGCAGTCATTCCAATGCGCAATTTAAGGCGTTCATAGTCCTCGATAATTCCAGCAATCTCGTCTTTTTGTATCATGCAATAACTCCTCCCTGACTATGATGGTATCCGAGATGGCCTTTGAAGTTAATCAAAGCGTTGCAATTGCATTAATTCATCTGTAGAGAGTGTTTCACCACTCATCAACTTGCTCATCAAGTCTTGAACTTCAACACGTGCTCCACGCTGACCATCACTAGACGTAGCGCCTCGCATTGCTCTAAGCATGTCTTGAATTGAGTGTAAACATCGTAGTGATACGATGTAGAAGTGGTGTGCTTTATCCGCTTCTTTCTTGGATTTTCTTAATTCACGGTGAGCGTCTTCAGCTTGCTCACGCTGCCTGTCGACTTCTTTGTTCCATTGAAGCATCAATTCGTGTGCTTCTTGAGCTGCTTGCGCTGCTTTTTGAACTTCGACGTGCGCTTCTTCTTGAAGCACCATTGCTTCTCTTAGCATGCCTCTTGCTTCTTTGAGATCTCCATTCGAATCTTCTGAGGATTGCATATCACGGATTTGGGCTGAAATTTCTTTCAATTTCTTCATAGCCTTCTTCTCATTTTGCCCGGTGTGTGCTCCGCGCTCAAATTCTCGTTCTAGTTTCTGCTTATCTCTACGAAGAGAGTGTACAGTTACCTTGCGCTCACGGCGACCTCTGTGACCTTGGGCTTGCGCAGGTTCTTCTTTTTCACCCCTTTCTGAGTCTAGCATTGATTTTGCTTCCTTGACTTTCTTGTTAGCATCTGCACGAATTGACTTCTTTTCACGAACTAATTCATTCATCTGTTCGCGGATTTCACGCTGTTGGCGGACATTTTGGATAAGTTCACGAACTTCTGCATTTAGCTCGTTTCTGATGGCTGTATGCTCCTTTGTCCTGGAGTTCCAATCATCTCTAGTAGTGCGGTACTGAGTTGCCTTTTGGTCAACTAATTTTCGCTTCTCGTCCAGAATTTCCTTCAATTCAGCCATTATCCATCGCACCTGTTCGCAGTGTACTCCCGTACATCAGCGACTGGGCGACTGACCTTTCCCATTTGAAGCCTCCCTACGGGAGGAAGTTCACAAGAATGGAATAATTGCTTCACAAGCCTTAGTCAATTTCATTCTGGCCTTGCCCAAATTACCGTTATTTGGGCACTGAATAATGATCGAATGTCCAGACTCTATCCGTGATACAATAACCGTGGATTGTTCACCTACTACAGTTACTAATTTGTGTTCAGGCGACAGGTCAAGAACCTCTGTCATATCCATTGGCTTGAATTCTGTAGATGTGCGCTCAATAGTGAAACCTTCAGAATCCATAAGTGCGGCAGAAATAATGCATTCGCCGTCGGCTAAATCTGCAATAATGGTATTTGCCACGATTAGTCGTAATCATCGGGGGATGATGACTATTTGCATCAAATATTTCCTCGCATGACATAACCAATTCCAGCGTTGTAATAGCCTTCTAACGGCATAATTATCTCTAAACCTCTCCTTCTATAGAACTCTATGGCGAATATATTATCGCCTCTAACCTCTAATTGAATTTCTTTGATTCCTTCTGCCCGTGCAGCAACCAGCAAATGTTCCCAGGCCTGGGCTCCATGGCCAAGGCTTTTGTAATCAGAATCTATTGCAAATGCAACAATTCTGACTCTTGTTTCACTGAATTTATTTGTCCACAACAAACCTCTGAGCATGTGGTTATCGTCTAAAAGAACTAGATTTCCACTCCATTCAGGTATTGGTAAACTTTTGACTGAGGCTTCAGAGTAGATTTCTCCGGTTTGGTCTAGAAATAATTGTTTCACGATTTCTATGGTCGCAGCATCTAGCGATTTAGGACTGGGTCCAAGATGCCACTGTGCCCCCATGATTGGCGGTGTGGCTTCTAATTCATCATTCCTTCTTTTTGAAGTGTGAACGAGAACCTCTGTGAGCCCCAAGATTTCCTAATCTCTTCATCCCAGCTTTCTTTGAGCTAACCTTCTTCTCTTTCTTGGATGATTTATCAGAGGATAAACCAGATAGCAACCCGGAAATGTCACCTAGAGTTATGGGACCAGATGATTCCTTTGGTTTACTTGATTTGGACTTGAATTGTTTATTGCCTCCGCTACGGCGATCACCTTGACGTCCACCACTTTTCTTTCTCATCCACGCTTCTAATCTTCCAGACTCTCTACGTAGTTTGTGCATATCTCCTCTTCTCTCACGTAACGCTTTTTGGATATTTTGTACCCTGCGGTCGTAAGAACGTGCTTCATTAGAATTGATATTTTTGTCTTTCAGAAGAGGTTCTTGCTCTAATAACTTCATCGTAGTCTCATCGTGCTTAGTTTCATACACTTTGAGTTTCTTGATTTCACCCTTCTGTTCTTTAACCAAGTCAATGAATCTCTGATGTAATTCGCTCGCTTCTCTCGCTTTCCCATGCATTGCCTGCAATTCCAGGAACCATGCGAATTGTATTTTTTCTCTTTCCAATGATGGAACTCTATGAATATCTATTTCTTCGGTTAACCGAGAGTAAACCTTTGACAATTCATCTTCTATCATATGGATTGGTAAGATTATGTCCGAGTTGATTTTATCACGCTGTGACTTGATGGAATCAATATTTTTGTTTCTCTGTTTTAGCCCTAAAATAATCGACTTGTGCTCTTTGCGGAGTTCAGATGTTTCGTCAATTACGCCTCGCATTGCTCTTGCCATACGAACAGTTGAGTTTCTTTCGGCATCAAGTGCTTCGATTCTTTTCTCCAATGCTACAATTTCAGCTTTAGTTTTGTCTAGCATACCTTTGACTATTCCGTCGGACTTATCCCTCAAATCATGGAACAAATCTTCTGGTTCCATATCCTTCAATCTTTCAGGATTTAAAGTTCCACAGATATCCTTCCACTTTGCTCCATCGCTCATCAATTTAGCAGCTCTTAGAAGTTCATCTCTGATACGCAATTCTCCTACTGCTCTAACGACTCGACTCAGATCATGCTCTATATCGAATGGGTCTTCAATTGAAAGATGATGTTCCCCCATTCTAGGAGGTTTTTCTTTCTCGCTATTGATTACATCAAGAGCAGATGGTTCTTCGTTCATCCAACCTTTTTCATCACGTGAAATTGGCTCTCCGTTGCGGATTGAGACAATCTTGTCATTCCAATCATACATTGCATAATTCATGAAAAATGAATGCAATAGTTCAGGTAATGATTTCTGGTTTGATTTTTCGGGTTTCAAACTCTCGTTGATTGTGATATCATATTCTCTCTTTTCTATTTCAATAATTGTCCTGTCATCACCAGTTTGCAAATTCGGAATTACTTTTTCGTGAATAAGATGGTTTATCACCAAAATGGACCAAGCATATGAAGAAAATGTTCCGTTTGGTGCATCGGATATGTCTCTATGTAATGCCCAATACTTGATACAAATCGCAAGTTCCTTGACTCTCTTATCTAATTTAGAATAACTAGCCAACAATCTAGTGTTGTGAAGAGCCAAAGTATTGTTGATTGAGATATCGACATTCAATCCACTTCTAGGGTCAATGAACTTTACAATTGGAACTTTAGCACCTGTAAGGGTTTGTACACTTTCCATTCCCTGGCCTCTTAACATTCCTCCAATACGCTTGATTATTTTCTTTTGATTTGCTTCTTGAATTTGTAGACATAAATCAAAATCCGCACCTTTCAAAGATAGTCCACTCTCTGCAGAACCGAAAGGAGTTAGTTTAGAGTTAGGAAATTTTGAAGCAACACTTTTCTGAAGATGCTTGAGTAAGTTCTCTCTTCTTCTCTCATCACTTTTGTGACCTCTGTTATTAGATACAGTATTCTCCAAAGGTTTAGCAAATGATGAAATCATTTCTTGTTCCGGTTGCTTAATTTCTAACTTGCCAGTAAGTTGTGAATGAAGGTATTCGAATAATTTAGCATCTTCCTCTAAAAGACCAGTTATATCGCACCTAGAACTCATTCTTCCTCACCTCTAGGGTTTTGATTTTTCTTTTCTCTTTCATTCTTCATAGATTTAGCAATCGCTTTGGATGATTGTCCACCATCTCTTACACGATTCGAGTCCACTACGAAATCATCAAAATTATCATTTTCAACTCTATCTTTCCAGAATTCTAATGCCTGTTGACTGGATGAAAGAGCATTCTCCAATCTCATTGTTCTAGATTTAGCTCTCGTTCGTACATCTTCCCATTTGACAAATGTATCGTGCATCTCTGCGTTTTCACCTACAAGTTCAACCATTGCATCGTGAGCTTTTTGTGATGAATCGAGGAGTTTCCGTGCCTTGTTTCTACTTTCCTTCATTTCTTTGACCAACGGCTGCGAGGCGGAGCGCTCCTCTACCCATTCTTCGTGTTCACGGATCAGAGACTTCATCTCTTTGATGTATTTCTCTTCGGTCTTATGGGTTCCTGCATTTGTCTCTAATTGACTTTCAATCGCTTGCAGTTTTTCAGACAATTTTTCTTGTGCCCACTTCGGGTCTGGGTTTTTCATCCCACCCTCTGAAATTAGTTGTTCACGAATCTGATTTGAACGCTCAAACAAGGCTCTTGCTTCCTTTTGGGCCTTGTTCCTTTCATGTTTTAATCCAGCAACTTTTGTGTTGATAGAATCCCTTTCCTCTCTAGCTGATTTGGCTTTTGGTTCGGCTTCAGAAAGTTCCACTTTTCTTTCTTCCAAATCATCAGGAATAATCTCTGAAAGACGTTCTCTTCTATGCAATATTGCTTGCGCTAAAAGCTTAGGTGAAACAGCGAGAAGGTCATTCGCATCCATTGGAATCACTGCGGCCACCTGACTCTCTTGGATAAAGGCTACGACCCACCCCTTAGGGTGGGTGAATGTGAATAACCCCCTCCCCCGAGAGTAAGATATGCGCCGAGCCGTGTTGGTAGTATTACTACTCTCGCTGACTCTAGTTCCGGTCAGTCAGGCTAATGGTGGAGTCATTGATTCGGTGACAATCACCGGAAATGGAGTCGTAGGAGAAGGCCCAATCGAAGTAAACATCTCACTAATTGGAGTTGGAGGCGCTAATGCGGCATCTGTTAATTGGAGCGCTACTTTATTTGATTTCGAAGGTAGTGTAATTGATTCTGATAGCGGTAATAGTTTAGTCAATGATGGTGAAGTACAATTTATCGAAACAATGCTAGGTGTCGCCCCTCTCGGAATTTCTAATCTTACAGTTACCTTGTCCGGAGATGTAGGGACTCCTAATTCAGAACAATGGGTAACCTACTACTCTACTATCCAACGACTTCGACCATTAGACATCTCTTTGGCATCTCCTGTAGTAGTAGGAGTTAACTCGACTGGAGTTGAAACTTCAAATTTGACCATAAACGATGGTGACCATGTTAGGGTGGATGTACCTGTCATAAACAATGGTGATGTTGAGTGGAATGGTAGCCTTAATTTAAGTTTAGATTCCTTATTTTTACCATCACAGACTGTTGACTTAGCTGCAGATTCAACGGATGTTTATTCATTCTTCACTGAATCCATATCTGAAGGTACTCGCAACATATCTGCTACACTCGTAGGTTTCGCCGATTCGGATGTCACTGATAATTCTGTGAATTTTCAATTTGAGGTTGGGCCTCCGCCTTTACCTGAACTAAATCTCCAAGTCATAAGGATGAATGAACCACAACCTGGTTCAAACATAAATTGGAATTTGATTGCTGATAATTCCGGTGATGCTGGTTACTTAGGACTGCTAGTCTGTGACTTTGATGATGAGACTATTTTTTCTGAAAATGTCTCGATTGGAATTTCAGAAACATTCAACACTACAGTAAGTATGATTTCAAAACCAGGAGTACTTGTTTGTAATTCTACTGGTGCAAGAACTTCTTCAACATTGGTGGCTTCCGATAATATCTCTATGGAGTCAGCCATATTCATTGGTGCAGGGCATTCAACTCCATCTTTACTTGGAGGACCTTGGCATGCTGGAGATGACATAATCATCTCAATGCTACTTCGTAATGAAGGAGATGCGATTGGTAGTGTAAGAATGCAAACCGAAATTGATGGAGAAGTCCAGAATGGCACATCATCTACATTAGAAGGTGGAAAAGCAGGTGAGGTACAACACGTGTTTGATTTTCCTACTGCGGGTGAACACATTGTTAACTGGACTGTTTACAGCCCTGATGGTGCTGTAGATTCAAATCTATCAGGTAGTATTTCGATACCAGTCTTAGATTCACAAACAATCGTTATGGATATTGAATCGGTTGATGTAAAAGAGAACGGCGTTGAGATTTCTTGGTCTATTGATCTATCAGAAGGCAGAGAAAGGGTTGTAATCTTGAACTTTGGTTCGATAAATGACGGCTTGAAAGGTGACGCTATAATCGAAGAGCGAAACCTTCTCCCCGGCAAGACTTACGGTTCTGCGATAATCGGTTTCCAAAACGGGCAAGATGTCTTTGCTAAAATTCAAGTTAGTGGTTGGACTATTGGTCTAGGTTCGGTACTAGAGGATCAAACAACTATGCCGGATACTTCTATTATCCCTCAAATAACAGTCAATCCTTCGACTCAACCTAAAGTCCCCACAGCTGGCAATCAGGTAAATGTCTACTACACTCTTAGTAACACCGGAGGGGGAGATACTCCTCAAGGACAGATAGTAATCACCGATGCTAGCGGAAATATCCTTAATTCAGTTGTGAGTCAAGCCACTTCTTCCTCTTCAGAAGATGATAATGCAGTAGTGACTTGGCCGGATGGAGATAATGTCAAGATCATTGTAAATTGGCATGTTGCTGGCAAGACTGTCAGCGATGAAGTTATGATTATTTCAGAATCTGTAGAAGAAGATAGTGAAAGTTTCACAATTCCATGGGGTGGGATTCTCGGTGGACTTGTAATCGGGATGTTACTGATATTTGTAATCAGAATCAAAAATAATCCTAAAACTGATAAAAAGGAAAAGAAAAAGAAATCTCCTAAACAGAGTACTAAAGAAGAAAAAGTAGAGGTTGCATGTCCTTCATGTGACAGAAGATTACGAGTCCCTGATACTTACAGTGGTAGTGTAAGATGTCCAGAGTGTGAAAACAAATTCACAGTAGAAGCAGTAGCGGCTAAAGAAGAAATTACTCATGAGCAACCAGCAGCCATAAATGACAGTAATGAAGTTCTCTGGTCGTCTTCTGATAATGACATCTTGGGTTGTCCAAAGTGTACCCGGAAGCTGAAAGTGCCATTAGACAGAAGGCCAGCAAAAGCAAGATGTCCTGCGTGTGAGACCATTTTTGAGGCTAGGGCCGAATAAAATAGATTAAATCTTAAAAACAGGTGAACGAAACATGGGCGGAGGTCATTTCCAAGAGTTTGAAGATGAATATCTTGAGACACTATATGAGTTTCACGAAAGATTTCCCAATCAGAGAGTTAGGAATGGTGACTTAGCAAAATATCTAGATGTATCACCTGCATCTGCTACTGAGATGGTTCAAAGATTAGCAAAGAATGGTTATGTCGAGTACGTTCCATACAAGGGGGCCATACTAACTCCTGATGGTTTAGAGCATGGTATGATGATGAAAAGGCGTCATCGTCTCGCTGAAGTTTTGTTGACATTACTTCCTTTTGAAGGAGATGTTCACGAAACAGCATGCAGGCTTGAACACGCTTTCGATGATGACCTTGAAGTATGCATTTCTACTTTACTCGGCAATCCAACTATCGACCCATCTGGCAGAAATATCCCCCCTCCAAATAGTAGAATCTCTGGGAAAATCAAACAACAAAGTAATTTATTTTCTCTGAAGAGTTTACCAACTAATCAATCCGGTGAAGTAATAATTTTGCTGACAAGTTCTGAGGATAGCAAAGTTTTGGAAACTATTGGAATCTCTTTAGGTGCGATAATAAAAAATACAGAAGCTGGATTTGTTTACCAAGGTGATGGATTACAGGTTTCTGAAGAATTATCAGAACGAATCATCTTGAGGTGTTCTGTTGAAGAGTAATCTGGACGTGCTTCGTAGCAGCGAGGAACGCTTCTATGGTATTGATAGCCAATTTTTAACCGAAGGGTTGAGGCTGATCTTATTGCTTCCGGGCTTCTCACTTTTGTTCCTATTTGGTGCATGGGCATACAAAGGAGAAAGTCCAGAATGGTGGCTCGAAAATTTAGAACCAACAGTCAATTTTGATTTATCGACTTGCCTGACATTAATCTCTGTGACAATACTGCTAGGTTTCTGCGCTGGCTTATACCTTCACCGCCATAGAGTTCGCCTAACTAGAAAGGTCTTCAGAGCAGAAGTTGCAGCAGCGGCTGAAGCTCACCGTCCTGTTACAAGTATGCATGGCTATTCATCTGTAGATGGTTTAATCTCACGTACTATGGCCAGTCATAATACTGCTCTTTGGATGGGCTATTTTGCTACATCAATTGCCCTATTAGTCGCTTATTTAGATTCTGATTCGGAAGTCGGACAGCGTGGATTACTTGCCAGTGCATCTTTGATTACTATGGCAATTGGGCAGCACCTTTCAACACGTAACAGGAAATTCAACATGGTTACTAGAGATGGTCTACTATCTGCATATATTCCTCCACTACACCCGTCAACATTAGAGATGGTTTTCAACGATATGCTGAGGACTCAAATGGATCCGTTGTTAAGGAGTACCTTTGAGGACTTCCTCGTAGAGTTTGAATCACATACTAGAGAGGACGTCGATAGAGAGTATGTCAGAGAAAAATTCCTAATGCTAATGCACAGAAGATTCAAAGGAAGTTTAGATCGTAATACTACCAACCTTGAGATGAGTGAAATCTTAACAGATGAAGGTGCTCATGCTATCTTAGAACACGATATATTCAATGAGGGTTTATGGGATTCCCTTTACAATCGTTCTATGAGTTCTTACCCTGCTTTCTACAGACTCATTGAACGTCTAGAACAAGATTTGACAGTTGGTAGAAACAAAGACATGGACGGATTACTCTTTGATGTGGACTTAGAGAATATTGTAACAGAAAGGGCTAATTTATTTTGTTACTTCCACAATCTTTCCGATAAGGAAAGACAAGTAGTTTTGAGAGTACACTCTCCAGATTTCAGGCCACAGGATTTGTCGTTGAGGTATAATCTCCATCCTGGACAGAAGGTTTGGTGGTCAGATGGAGATGTTCCTGTTTCGTCAGATGGCGATGATGACATTATTGGAAGAATGTCTGGACTTTTACAGGACGGAACAATTGCTTGGCAAACTCTT
>Ga0315320_10001236_pt1 | contig 21283 bp, 23 predicted proteins | sample M140m21515metaG_FD_203458 | JGI IMG/M metagenome (GOLD analysis project Ga0315320, IMG submission 203458) | Ammonia-oxidizing marine archaeal communities from Monterey Bay, California, United States - M1 40m 21515 | ecosystem: Environmental > Aquatic > Marine > Coastal | place: USA: California... | reverse complement strand
CCAAATTCATTGTCAGGGTGTTTCGAAACATTAAAAGTGATTTCAGGATTCTCTACATCGACTACATGAACGTCATAATTAAAGTTGTTGTCGGCAGCAGAATAAGACAACCAGGCCTCATCGGGCGACCATGAATATGTTAGGGGGCTCCATGATTCTACTACCGGCTTCGCTAGGGCTGACTCATCATTAAGGTCTTGGACCCACAAGCCTTCGCGATATTTGACATAAGACAGATATCGAAGCTTGGGACTTAAGGATAGGGATTTCTCTATGTGTGTATCATTGGTTAGCTGGTCGAGGTCGAACCTAGTATTCCGCCACCACGGTAATTTATTGTCATGGCGGGTTGCTTGGTAGATATCAACCTGGCCATTGGTCGACGACACAAATAACAAGCGGTTTCGTGACTCATCGTAAACGAGGTCCGACTCATGGAATGGGGTGGTAGTAATTTGCACGGGCTCTTTTAGAGAATCATCCATAACCCAAACGTCACCGCCGGAAATAAAAGCTAGAGTTTTACCGGTCTTAGAAAACACAGCACTCGTTGCTTTTTGTAGAGATCGCTCGAGTTCGTCGTCAACAAATAGGTCGCCATGATATTCTAGACTGAGTTTAGATGGCGGACGATTCTTTCGAGGGTCGAGCGTATATAAGTCGAAGAGACGTCGAAATGCTATTAGAGTGCCGTCCGCAGAAATAGACGGCGAAATAACTCCGTCATCTTCAAACTTCGTCAGCTGTTTTCGCTTTTCAGTCCGTAAGTCGTAATGCCAGATGTTTTTTGTGCCGTCCTCCTCTGAGACGTAAAAAAACTGGGTCCCGTTAGGATGCCAGAGGGGATAACGGACGTCGAAAATACCCTCACTAGCTATTCGTGTATGCGAGTTCGTTTCCTTATTCCACAACCAAATTTGGCCACTGCGACTACCTGTGTACTGTTTTCGTGACCACGCCATTCCTTCTCTGCTATATAACACGTCGCCCGCCAATGAAACGGAACCGCCAGAGCCATAGGCATTGAATAGTTGGGATTCTCCGGTCTGTGGTTTCGTAGATGAAATCTTATGGAAACGACTCGTCCATCTCCACCAGTCATCTCGCTGCCCGAGGGTAAACACGACTTCGTCGTCGGCGGAAAGTGCTATTGGTATTGAGCCCTCACTATGGAAAGTTAATTGGACTGGGATCCCGCCCTCGATTGGCATGCGATACACCTGATTCACGCCGGATTTATTACTTGCGTAAAATAAATACTTACCACTATGGGAAATGCGCGGCGATGTTTCCTGAGCGTTGTCAGAGGTGACTCGTTCGATGCGGCCACCTTCTGTTGAGCTTTTCCAAATATCCCCGCGCCAGGAAAAATAGATCTGGTCACCCGTGGGGGAAACTAAGGGCGTTGACGGAAATCGGACGGGCTCTGCGCGAATCGTTGAGCTTAATAAGGGAGATATTACTAGGGCAATTGCCAAAATCGGAAAACGCACGGTTCAATACTCTAAAAAACAATGGATGAATACGTAGTTTAGGATATCTAGGGTTTCTGTTAATCGAACAGCAAAAAACACGCTGATCGCGAAAAACGCGTGGAAATCATGATGGAAAGGAAGCTCTTGCGGTGTGCTTAAAACGTATAAATGAGACGCGGGGCCAGTCAGGTATCGGGCGATGAGGCATTTAAGGACCGCAGATTAAATTATCGGCTTGGTTTAGGATCGAGGTGGCGATTGAGGTCGACGGAACTGACTTTGGACGCCACACCGGTCCTTGGCACCTTTACTCCGCTTAACCATAAGAAGGCATTAAGAATAGTTTTACGGAAATTCTCATTTGCCCAATTATCGTGGAAGTGTCCCCCCGTAAAACCAAAGCCGCGGCCACGATTAGCCCGCTCCACCGCCCACATCATTGCTTCTGCCCGGCCTTTATTAGCTTGAATGTGAGGGTAGGGTCCCTTCGGATAAACGTAGGGCCCATTGCGAACTTCTACACTCGGTGTCCCTACGAGGATGGGGGTAAATCGCAGTTCACCGATTTCATCCTTCTTGTTTCCCGCAATATCATTTACAAAACGCATATTAAAGTACCACTCGTCTTTCACACTAAAGGGCCTTACGCCGCGAGTGATCGGGTGTTTAGGGAAAAAGTCGAAACGCGGGCTCCAGATCGGATTACAGGAGTGCATATGCTCGTAGTGACCACCAATCCACTGTTTGAACTGTTGTCCAGCCTGATCGGGAACAATTTCAACGCCATAGTGCATAAAGCCCAATCCAACGCCGTTGGCTGCCCATTCATCGATGATCCGCAATCGACGACCATCCTCCTGCACTGCCTCGTGACGTGGACCGCCGTCCATATAGAATACGACCGCGTCCACCTCATCGAAAAGCGTTTCATCCTGAGGCCAACCATTTAGCGAAACTCGAAGATCCAAACCCGGGTAGTCAGCGAGGCACTTGGCTAACAACTGGACTCCGGCGTTAAATTCATGCATCCGAGGGGGATGTGACGGTTTGCCCGCAATCACCACAAGCTTCTGGCCCTCTGCGCCCATGCTGGTGACTGTCAGTAGGAATAGCGATAGAAAGATAAATGAGCGATACATCGTGTCAAAACTCACAGTAAAATAATTTCTGGACCAGGAATATCAAACGTCTCGTTCGCGTAGCAAGGAAATGCCTGGAAAAGATGAACGCCGTAACAGCATTAGTTTATGGACCGAACTATGCTATCGTAACCTATTGGACTAGGGGTAGGCAGTGTTCTTTGGAGAGGCCGAGAGGCATTTACTAAACTATCAATGACTAACAATACTGAAATAAAAACCGAAATTGGGCCGCCGCGAACAGAAAGTCGTAGTAGGTTTAGCGGTCCTTTGCGATCATTTATCGGTCTGTTGGACTTCCTGATTTGTGTCTATATAGTCTCACTGTTTTTTCAGGGCACTATGCCTGGGAAGCAGCAACTTCGAGAGGCATTTCGGCAAGTTTACTCGTTTATGCTTGATCCGGAAAATCTGATTATTACGTCGATCATTGGTTTACGACTCTCTATTTACGGAATTTCCCGACATCTCAAATTCAAGGCCAGCTCAAAATCCGCTACATGATTTAACCCTAATTTAGGTGTCCACGATTGTCTGGTTTTATCGTGTACAAGTTAAGCCTACAGTAGTTATTTATTAAAAGGAACAGATATGAAACGGTTAGCTTCCCTTTGCACTGCGGGAGCCTTTGCTCTCCTGACGTTTTTTAACCATCAGAACGTAGATGGGGGAGAAAATTGGACCCAATGGCGTGGAATCAGGAATTCAGGTTACGCGGCAGGAAGCAAACCCCCTGTCACCTGGTCAGAAGACAATAATATACGTTGGAAAGTAGCGGTTGATGGTGACGGTAGTTCGACCCCAATAATCTATGGTCAACGCATTTTTATTCTGACTGCGATTGATACCGGAATCGTAGATCCATCGCTACCTAAACCAGAAGACCAGCCAATGCGAGTCTTTGGTATCAAGCACCCTAATACAGAGCATCAGTTTGTGACGATGTGTCTCGATCGCAAATCAGGTAAAGAACTTTGGCGAGAAATCGCTGTACAGAAAGTTCCTCACGAAGGGCACCATGGTGACAACGATTTTGCTTCGGCTTCGCCAGTAGTGCAAGACGATAAGGTGTTCGTGTGGTTTGGTTCCGCCGGCCTTTTTTGTTACGACCTGGACGGAAAGTTGTTGTGGAAACGAAATTTAGGTGAGGTGAAGATGGGGGCCGCTTTAGGTGAGGGATGCTCACCGGTTGTTCATAATGGCCGTGTCATCATCGTTCGCGATCATCAGGGACAGTCGACTATTGAGGTACTTGATTCCTCGACTGGAAAGACGTATTGGAAAAAACATCGTGATGAGGGCAATGCCTGGGCGACTCCAGTTATCGCTGAACACAATGGTATTGTCCAGGTTATCACCTCCGCAAGTAACCTCGTTAGGTCCTATAATTTGGAAGACGGCGCGATTATTTGGCAGTGTGCCGGATTAACCGGGAACGCGACACCTTGCCCCATATTAGATGGGAAGCACGTGATTGTAATGAGTGGTTATCAGGGCCACAGTGCAATGCGTATTCCTATTACGAGCAAGGGCGACATTACTAGCGACGATCAGATTGTTTGGAAACAAGAACGAGGTACGCCTTACGTTCCCTCCCCTGTTTTGTTTGATAACATGCTATTCTTTAATCAGTCTAATCAGGGGATCTGGACGGTTTTAGATGCTGTGTCGGGTCGGGTTGTGATGGATCGTACTCGCTTGCCGGGCATTAGTAACATGTACAGTTCCCCGATTGCTGCCAATGGCCGTATTTTTGTCACGGGGCGAAATGGATTGACCTTAGTATTAAAACCGGGCAAATCCTTATCCATTGAATCTAGCAATCGCTTAGAAGAGCGATTCGACTCTTCGCCCTCTATCGCTGGAGATGAGCTTTACTTGCGGGGGGAAAAGTTTCTGTATTGTATAGCTGAATAGATGTCGTCTTTAAGAAGGCTCGTAAACGTTAGGCGGGTATTCTGGCCAATAAGTTAAATCAGTTTTACCAATAGGTGGGCGGCACAAACACAGGACAATTTCGACAGTTCGTTATCAGTGCGCTAGCCGTTGCTTGTCACAGATAATCAACATAGGCGTCCCCCCAAGAGGTTGCGTATCCTAATAGGCTACCAAAGTCAGCCTTGGCGCTTCCGCCATTTTCACAGGAGTCAGGAATATGTTGTCTATTTTCGTCACTATCAACGTTATGGAAGATTATTTAGGAGAGTTTATGTCAGCGAGTCTCGCCGATTCTGAAGGTTCCGTTTGCAATGAGCCGTCTTGCTATCGGTTTGACATTCATCAGGATGAAGCGATCCCGACTAGATTCTATCTGTATGAAGTCTATTCTGATGAAGAGGCATTCCAGTATCATCTGACTACACCACATTTTCTTGCCTGGAAAGAACAGGTAGAACCTTGGATGATTGGCGAACCTGAAATCCTGCGTATGAAGACAATATTCCCTAGCCCTGCTGGGTGGAGTAAACAGAAGCCAGCATTAATTCACTTTTAGGATAGCTGTTACGTCGCCTTGTGCGTTGGCCCTTGCTTGCAATCTAGGCCGAGCCTGAGACACGCATCTATTTGCGTGCTCTATCTGGTCCGTTTAAGAAACTGCTTTAGCGAACGCTAAAAACTATAGGCTTAACTAGCGTTTATTAATCAGAAGGTGAAATTGCCTCCACTTAGGAAGCCCCCATCAGGAACCACCGTGTAAAGGGCCGCTCCTCACTATCTAGGCTGAGGTAGCAAGCGACATTAAACAGACCTTCAAGGGGACCAAGCGACCGTTATCGACTAGTCAAGCAAGTCACGAAGGGTTCCTCTAGATTCTTAGCCCAAGTCAGGAGCTACCATCCAGACTGACAACAAGAAAAACGCCCAAGAAGAGAGTACCGCTGACAGGACTTGAACCTGTACGCCCGAAGGCACTAGATCCTAAATCTAGCGTGTCTGCCAATTTCACCACAGCGGCATTAATAAGTTTACTCGTATCTATTCTTTGCAGATTTTCAAGTTCCGTCAAGATACACTAACAGCGGTTATGCCTTTCTTAGCCGACATATAGTAAAATTGGTAACTTGAGTCACTAACCCCCCAATGATGTTTAACTATGTACAAACGTAATCTTTTAGCCTGCCTTTTCCCGGTCTTATTACTAATTCACTGTGGCTGTAAAAGCAGCGACGAACCTACGGATTCGTTAGCAGTCTTTCCTACCACAAATTTACAGATAATCTGTCCTTGGGGAGCCGGCGGTGGCACAGACCGTATTTCCCGTTATTTCGCAACAGAACTGAAGCGGCGTTTTGGAAATAACTGTGTGGTTGTCAATCGGACCGGGGGAGGTGGCGGAGTTGGGCACAAAGCAGGCGCGGACGCAGAACCAGACGGTCACACAATTGCCATGATCACAGCAGAATTGTCAACGATGCACCAACTCGGGATCACCGATATAACATATAAACACTACCAACCTCTCCTGCAGATTAATGGCGATCCGGCAGCAATCCTTGTAAAACGAGGGAGCCTCTACGATTCGTTAAACGATTTTCTCGACGCCGTTAGAAAATCGCCGGGCAGTCTTAAAATGTCTGGGACCGCTTCAGGAGGAACCTGGGATCTAGCAAGGGTAGGACTGTTTCAAAAAGCCGGTCTTGTGAAAGACGATATAATCTGGGTTCCAAGCAAAGGCTCTGCTGAATCCATTCAAATGTTACTGGGTGGTCACCTTGACGCCGTCTGTTGCAGTTTGCCCGAAGCCGCATTGCAGTTAGCAGCCGGCGAACTTAGAGGGATCGCCGTCATGGCGGAGAAACGCGATCAAGCGTTCCCGGAAATCGCAACCGCCATCGAACAGGGAGTGGAATGGAGCTCGATTGGCTGGCGGGGTTTTGCGACGCAACGCGACGTTCCCCCGGACGTTGTCGCAATCTTGACAAGGCATCTGACTGACATCGCAACCAGTGAAGAATACGTTCGCTTTATGGAAGAGCAGGGCTTTGCAATTGATGTAAAAGTTGGGGCTGATTTCGAGTCATTCCTCGAACGGCAGGACGAGCAATGGAAATCAGTATTAGAATACTATGTCAAGCAATAAAGCTTCGCTGGTTACAAAACTTGTTAACGCTTCAGTGCCCGCTTTTGTTTGGCTCTTAGCTGGTATATATTTTCTAGCTTTTTCATTTAGTATACGAGTCCCTCTTACGTTGGATAAATTCGATCCCGGCCCCGCGTTCCTGCCACAACTTCTTGGTGGCGGCCTGCTATTGGGTGGCTTAGCTCAGATTTTACATAACCTACTTGCGTCCCCGGCGTATCCAACCGATACGGCAAAACGGGGATCAGCGATTATTACTACCGCTGTATTTGGTTTCATTTTATTGCTGCCTGTTCTTGGTTTTCATCTATCCGCAACAATCTTTAGTATCGTATCCATGGTTCTTATGAAGGTGGGTTGGTTGCGAACAATCCTTAGTACCACGATTATTTTGTTCGTGATCCATTTCGTGTTTATTGAAATCTTTATGATTGCGCTACCTTTGTTTCCTTTTTGAAATACGGCCGTTTTACGTTTTGTCTCCATTCTTTGAAAACATCACCGCCTTGTTCGAATTGCCGATCCTCATCCCATGGATCTTAGCAATGACGTTTGGTATTTTCGTGGGTTCTACGCCAGGGCTAACGGCCACCATGGCCGTCGCGTTGATCATTCCCTTTTCTTTTCAACTGGAAAAAGAAGCGGCGCTAGCGATGGTCATTGGCGTCAGTTTTACGGCCATTTTCGCGGGTGACATACCAGCTACATTTTTGCGGATTCCGGGTACACCTGCTTCCGCGGCAGCGACATTAGACGCGCACCGTCTGGCCTTGGAGGGTAAGGGTAAGCAAACTCTGCTGATTAACCTTCTGTGTTCAACTTTAGGTGGAATTTTGGGGGTGGTGATACTAATGTTTCTCGCTCCTCAGTTGGCCACGTTCGCCTTAAGATTTGGGCCCTTCGAGTACTTTTGGCTCTGTATAACGGGCTTAATTTTGGGTGTCACGGTTTCGAGTGGACGCCGGCCATTCGTTGGCTTATTAGCAGCCGTGTTAGGATTTGGTTTTTCCTTAGTGGGAGTGGACCCACTAACCAATCAGAGTCGTTTTGTTTTCAATATGGAAGAATTGTCGGAAGGTCTCAACTTTATCCCAGCGATGATAGGGTTGTTCGGGATGTCAGAGGTTTTCAAGTCCGTTTTGGGGGATTCAGTGGATAGCCACAAATCCCCAGTTCCAGGGCCGTTTAGATTCAGGAGTTCCCTATCAATCATTCTGCGGCATTTGCCGACAGTGGTGCAGTCGGCAATCACTGGTACTGCTATCGGAGCGTTGCCTGGCGCTGGTGCGGATATCGCCGCATGGGGTGCTTACGGTGTTTCAGAAAAGACGACCGTAAAGCCGGATCCACCTTTTGGGAGTGGTAATTGGAAGGGCGTCATCTCCCCCACAAGTGCCAATAACTCAGCTGTGGCCGCGGCTTGGATACCGGCGTTGGTGTTTGGTGTTCCCGGAGATGCCGTCACGGCCATCGTATTAGGTGCGTTTATGGTATACGACATCACGCCTGGTCCAGCGCTATTTGAATCAGGGAATGCAGATTTTATTTTTTCAATCGCTCTAATAACTCAGGTGTTTCTAATTCCAGCAGGAATTCTGGGAATTCTTTTCTTTAGTCAAATTGCGAAACTCTCGCGCGGGATCATTCTCACGGCTGTTGTTATGTTTTCAGTCGTAGGTGCATTTGCGATGAACAATTCGCTGACAGACGTCTGGGTGATGTTTGGCTTTGGTATTTTTGGCGTGATACTTGAACGCCAAAAGGTTCCCTTAGCCCCGCTAATTTTAGGTATGATCTTAGGTCCCAAGATCGAAGAGTATTTGCGGACTGGGTTGATTAGTTATCGTGGCGGGTTTGCAGCAGCGTTTACATCGCAAATCAGTAGGGCTTTCGTCATTGTCCTCGCTGGTATTGTCTTTTTCCCGCTTCTACGCGTTATAAAGCAAAAGGGTTTTAAGTAGTATGTCAAGTTCCATTAATGAAACACGCTTGCTTGACCTCTGGAATTTGCTAGACCATTGGAATCTCGAATCTGGGGTTCGAGCGATCGCAGCTGAAACAGGCGATGAACACAATGTGGTCGGGAATTATTATGTCGGCCATGATGACTCCGAACGTTTGAGACCAGTTGACGATCAGAGCAGGTTCCTAATAGCGTCTCCCACGAAGCCCTTTATAGCCGTCGCTGCGATGATCTTAGTCGAAAAAGGACTGCTTCAGATAAGTGACCGCGTGTCGAAATATCTCCCGTCGTTTGGCGGTCAGGGGAAGGCTGGGATCCGTATCGCCAACCTTCTTACACACACGTCCGGATTGCCAGATATGCTTCCGAATGATCTTGATTTAAGAAAAAATAAGGCGCCCTTATCGGAATATCAGAAGCATACAAATGCAGTTGAATTGATTCATAAACCTGGAACACGTGTTCATTATCAGAGTATGGGGATTCTGACACTAAGTAGCATCCTCGAGGTGATCACCACCATATCAACGCCTGAGTTTTTAGATGCCGAGATATTTTCACCCTTGCAAATGACTAATACGTCACTCGGCGTAACGGATGATTGCCTAAGATCTGCACGGCCACCGGTATGCTCTATGGTAGAGCACTTGGAGGGGCACGATGATTGGGGTTGGAATAGTCATTACTGGCGCAAGCTGGGAGCACCCTGGGGAGGATTGATATCGACGTCCTCAGACATTGGCTTGTTCTGCCGTCACCTACTCAAGATCTTAGCGGGGCAGGGGGGAATATTATCTAGTCCAACCCTTCGGGCGATGGCTTCCAATCAGCTAAGTTCATTTCCGCAATTACGACCTGGTACTTGCGAATCTGTGCCATGGGGTTATGGCTGGCAACTGAATTGGCCTAATCATCCACGCGGGTTTGGGGCCATTTTACCCAAAAGTGCGTTCGGCCACTGGGGCGCCACCGGGACGCTAGTATGGATCGACCCTTCTAAGTCGGTTTATGGCGTCATTCTCACGAACGAACCTTTGGGGGCGGAAGATAGGCGTCAAATCAAGTTCGCAAACCTTTGCCGCTTAGCATGGGACTAGTCTTTGAATTGCTCTTGGAATGCGTCTTTGACAGCGTCAACGCCTAGTTTGAGAGCCACCGTTTCATTGCTCATAGATACGATTTGGCAATTAAGGTCCACCGCGCGTTCGGCCCAGAGTGCATCAGGGGTGACTGCTCCCCAGCTTTTCCCGTGCTTCGAACAGGCCTTGCTGACTCGTTGGATAGCTTCCCAGAGGACATCGGAATGGAAGTCAGGATAGTTGCCCAACGCTATCGATAGGTCAGAAGGGCCCACAAATAAGTGATCTACGTTACTCAATGCTGCAATCTCATCGACCTCGTTTAAGGCTCCGAGGGTTTCGATTTGGATAGCTACAAATACTTCGTCATTGGCATTAGCGTAAAACTCCGACGAGGAACGAGTGGTAAATCCTCCATCGACACCACTCATATTCATACCGCGTACGCCGCTAGGCGGAAATTTAGCCCAACTGGTGAACTCTGCCGCTTGGTCCGCTGAATCAATTTGCGCTGCCATTACTCCCCCGGCGCCTAATTCTAGATATTGGCCGACGTCTTGGTATCCAGTTGGCGCCATCCGAACGAATTGGTGTAAATCGACGGCCCTCGCCGAAATGAACGCACTGCGGATCTGATCGACGGTCGCCATACCATGTTCTAGATCCAGCCAGAATCCCGAAAATCCACCGCGCAAAGCGTACATCTCGACGGATACAGGACTAATGAGTCTGGAAAGGGCGAAGAAGTTTAAGCGTTCACCCGCTGATAATCGGTCTTTTAATAGGTGCATCAACACTTGCCTTTGCGATGGTAGTCTTTCAGTTACACTATTTAGTATAACCATTTGGTTAATACTAGCTCGCTAATCAACTATCCGGAGGGTCTGATAATCCATGGAATTTAAGGAGTATTCGCTTCCGAGGTGTCAGGTGATTCCTGAGTCAGATTACCAAACCTCTTTTTCAGTGGATGGGCGTAAAATCCTTTGCTGGAACTTCGGGTCCCACTATCCCCGCCCGTTTTTTCACCCCGTCATAGGTCCCTCCGGCGCGAACCTCGTAAGAATGGGACATCCAGGCGCCCCTAATCACGACCATCATTCAGGTATTTGGTTCGCTCATAACATGATTGAGGGATTTGATTTCTGGGCCAATGGTACGGGAACTCAGATACGGCAGCGGCAGTGGCTTGACTATATAGATTCAGATGACTTTGCCGCCTCGGCATTCTTGTTGGACTATTACGATGGACATGAGGAGTCGCCACTGCTAACTCAGTCGACTATTGTGATAGTACATCCGCTTGAAAACAACGAATATATTCTAGAGCTAGATATCACGTTTCAGTCGATAAACGCTCCGGTAACGTTTCGAAAAACCAACTTTGGTGTTCTAGCAATTCGAGTTTGCGCGTCCATCTCTGAGCATTTTGGGGGCGGGAAGCTTACCAATGATTCGGGTACGTCCAGCGAGGAGAACCTCTTCGGCCTGCCGTCGAGTTATATGGATTACAGCGGACCGGTTCGGGACGAGTCTCGTAAGATGGTCATCAACGGTATCACTCTCTTTGATCACCCAGGGAACCCGAATTTTCCCGCGAAATGGCATGTCAGAGAAGACGGGTGGATGGGCCCTTCGGTAAATCGAGATGAGGCAACGCTAATCAAGCAAGGAGAAAACCTTCAGTTGCGTTATCAAATCCATGTCCATAACAACGGACTCGACACGGAGAAAGCGTCAATGATACGGCAGCAGTTCATAGAGAGCCCTTCTTGGATCGTGACGCGTTCAAAACAAAAACACCGCGCATGGATGATTGAAAGAAAGAACTAGAGCTCAGGTCTTAAGATGGCGGGCGAAAAAGTTTCGCGTATGACTCCACATTTCGGCGCTTAATACGTGCCCGGACCCCTTTTCGATATAGTACGTAAACTTATCTTCTGCATGCATGGATTCATAGGCTGCGTGTATCGTTGCCATCGCACTACGTACATGCTTGATTGGACTTCCCTTATCTAGTTCGCCAAAGTTCATATGGACGGGCCGGGGCGCGATTAGGGCCACGATGTCCGGCGTGTCAGCTTCTGGGTAGATTCCGGTAATAAAGTTCGGAAAGCAGTGTAGCAATTGATTTTCCTCGATAGCCGCGTAGGTGGGTAAACAGCAATTGCAGACGGTCGCTTTAATCCGGGGTTCCCATGGCCCTAACATGTACGCATGAGTGGACCCCATTGAATGGCCGTAACAACCAATAGCCGAAGAATCGACCACCTCCAGGCTCGTGAGATAATCGACAGCGCGACGCATGTCTAAGATGTTTTTCCAAGCCATCGTTTTTCCACGGACGATGTACTTGAGATAGAGAAACCGTTCTAAATTACCGGCCGACAGTTGATACCCTTCCGAGCGTTCCTCAAACCCCAACGCGTCCGGACACAAGACCACATAGCCATTTTGAACGAGGGACAGACCCGTATGATGCATAGGGTCGCCCGCTAAGCCCGCTGGTTCAGTCTTGCCGATGTCCCACTGCCCATTATGTTGGTGCCATACACAGATTGCAGGTGTGGGGTTCCGCGAATTCGCACCTTCAGGTATCAGTAAAATAGCCGGAATGGGATGACCAGGCTCGCTTTCGTAGGTCACCCAATTAATGGTGTAGCCGTCCTTAGCCTCAGTCTTTATGACAGCAGGATTAAGGGGGCCTGGGTCGGGAAAAGGTCCGCCCAAACCAACTAGGAGTCGCTCTTTAAAGTCAATGGGTGCCATGAGCTTGCCAGTATACGGTGTTTAGGAATGATCGTCGCTTTTAACCCCAATAAGACTTTGAAGCTGAAGGGAGGATAAGCCAATTAATCGTTCGCTTTGTGGAATAGGTAGCTAATTACGGAGGAGTATTCTGGGGGGGAACGTTGGTTAGTAAGGAAGGTGGAAGTAAAGCCTGCAGACTTTGGAACAGCAGTAGTCGCCATCGCTGTGTTGTCAATTACCAGTGACTAGGGAAGCGATTGAGGGCTCAGCTAAGTTCAAGTGGACGTTGACCGTACGGTAAACTCCTTAAAGTCCAAGGGTTGGATATTAAGCCTTGCTAACGCCTTTACCAATGAACGCGCCTTCCACCTTCTATTAAACCATTATAACGAAATCGAAGTTGACGGAAGACCGCCGATCTGTGAATATCTGGAACGTCTTATTCGGAAAGGAAGAGCCATGAAAACCCGCACCATTTTCACCGTACTTATCGTCTTACTGCTGAGCGGTTGTGCTGGCAGAAACGCCACCGAGATTGGAACTGCTAATGGAGCGTTGTTGGGTGCTGCTACGGGCGCCGCGATAGGCAATCAACAAAACAACGCCTTAGCTGGTGCAATTATTGGTGCTAGCACGGGGGCTATCGCCGGGAATGTCATAGGTGGTCAGGTGGATCGCAGCAATGAGTCGTATGAGACTAAATTTCGGGCTGATCAGCAAGTCCTGAGGGAACGCGTTAATAAAAATGCTGTCACTCTAGATCAAGTGGTTCAAATGTCGGCGGCGCTCGTTTCAGACGAAGTGATTGTTAATGAGATCAATTCACGAGGGATCGCAGCACCATTAACCATCGACGAGATTATCTATTTGTCTAAACAGAACGTCTCACCTGAGGTAATCAATGGTTATCAAAACGCCGGTAGTCGTGCCCAAACGCCGAATGTATCCCCACCGTACCTTTCAGGCAATGAGGTGGGAACGGTCGAGTTGGGAAGGCGTTATCACGACCACTCACCGCATTATAATGAGTCCAATCCGGTACGCAGAGGCAGCGGGTTTTACTTTGGTATTGGCAATTAGCCGAGATACTCGTGACTCAATGGTTAGAGCTTTTAGCAATTGCACGCTGCAGAGCGGTTCCCATGTCGGCAGGACTTTCCGCCACTTCAATACCTGCAACTTCTAATGCCTTTACCTTTTCCGCGGCCGTTCCCTTCCCTCCTGAGATAATGGCGCCGGCATGCCCCATTCTTTTGCCTGGAGGTGCTGTTCGCCCAGCAATAAAAGCAGCCACTGGTTTGGTGACGTGTTCGGCTACGTAGGCAGCAGCCTCTTCTTCAGCAGTTCCACCTATTTCGCCGATCATCATGATCGCTTCGGTTTGATCGTCCGCCTCATAGAGCTTGAAAAGGTCGATGAAAGAAGTGCCTACAATGGGGTCACCGCCAAGACCGACGCAAGTCGACTGTCCGAGCCCGACGTTACTAGTTTGCCATACTGCTTCGTATGTCAATGTGCCAGAACGGCTCATAATACCAACGGTGCCAGGTGTATGGATGTAACCAGGCATAATTCCTATTTTGCATTCACCGGGTGTAATAAGACCTGGGCAGTTAGGCCCGATTAAAGTGGAATTGCTCTCTCGGATTACCTCGTAGACACGAACCATATCTAAAACCGGAACACCTTCGGTGATTGCTGCAATCGTTTCTATACCGGCGTCTACCGCCTCGAGGATCGCATCAGCAGTGAACGGTGCGGGTACGAAAATCATGGTAGCGTTGGCCGACGTGGCATCGACGGCTTCCCTTACCGTATCGAATACAGGGATTCCATCGACGTCTTGGCCCCCCTTCCCCGGTGTCACTCCTCCCACCATTTGAGTTCCATAATCTCGGCAACCTCGCGTATGGAAGGTGCCTGCACCGCCAGTGATTCCCTGACAGATTACTTTCGTGTCTTTATTGATAAGAATGCTCATGAGATTCGCTTTATATATATATTTGTTTTTGGTCTATTAGGCGCCAATGGCGGCGCAAACCTTAGTAGCTGCGTCAGTAAGGTCAGTAGCTGTAATGATCGCAACATCACTCTCCTCTAAAATTCGGCGGCCTTCCTCGACTTCTGTCCCTTCCAGTCGTACTACTAAGGGGACCTCAAAGCCCACTTCTTTTGACGCTGCTACAATGGCTGCAGCGATCGTTGAGCATCTGGCTATTCCGCCAAAGATATTGACTAGGACCGCTTTCACATTTGGATCCGAAAGAAGAATCCGAAAAGCTTCCGTGACCTGAGACTTGTCTGCTCCGCCTCCGACGTCCAGGAAGTTAGCAGGTTCACCGCCGTGCAGCTTGATAATATCCATTGTTGACATAGCGAGACCGGCACCATTCACAAGGCACGCAATGTTCCCATCGAGCTTAATGTAGCTCAAACCAGCTTCTCCAGCGCGGAGTTCGGTAGGCTCTTCTTCGGATAGATCTCGATAAGCGGCGATATCTTGCTGGCGATACATTGCATTAGAGTCGAATGAAATCTTTGCGTCTAAAGCGAGCAATTCCCCGTCAGCTGTTACGACAAGGGGGTTGATCTCCGCAAGGCTACAGTCCAAGTCTACATAAAGATTACAAAGCGTACGCATGAATTTGTCTGCGGACCGAATACTAGTGCCTGTAATTCCAAGTTGACTGCATAGCTTCCGGACTTGAAAACTCTGTAGGCCAAAATGGGGGTCAAAGTGTTCCTTGAAAATGAGATCAGGTGTTTCTTCAGCAACCGTTTCAATATCCATCCCACCTTCCGTCGAACACATCAGGACTGGCATTTTGTTGGAGCGATCCAAGACGATTCCAAGATAGAGTTCCCGTGCGATATCACAGCCTTCCTCGATAATAACCTGGTTGACAACTTTGCCTTCTGGCCCTGTTTGAATGGTAACCAACGTCTTGCCAAGCAAACCGGTTGCCACCTCCTGAGCCTCCTCTGCACTTCTGACTAACTGCACACCATGTTGGTCGGGATTTTCGATCGTGGTACCTTTGCCGCGACCACCGGCATGGATTTGTGCTTTCACCACTGCCATTGGTGTTCCCAACTCAACAAAGGCAGCGGCGGCTTGCTCTGGAGTCGTGGCTACACGATTTTGCAAAACAGCAACGCCTGCATTAGCGAATAGTTCTTTTGCTTGAAATTCATGTATTTTCATTGATCATCTTTCTAATTGTGAAAGGCGGTTGGACAGCCTAAAGGGTTTGACCTAACTAAAGATTAGCGAATCTAAGAGTCTTTTTGAAGCAGGGGTATCCTGCCTAAAAATCACCATATTAAAAAGAGCCGGTTTTTAGGCAGGAAGTCAAATGCAAAGGTGGAGTGGCTGGATAAACGATCCAATCGGGACATCTTAACACGTTGTAAACAAATACAAATACGAACTTATGATATAGCTTTTTAGAGACCGATACTAAGACGGGTACTTTCATTTCACATGCTAGATTACAAAATCATGACTAATAATATAAATGTGTTAGCGTTGGTAAAAGGTGAAGAGAAATACATCTTTCTATTCAACGACCGGAATCGCAAAAATACGTTACGTCAACTAGGCCGCTATGCTTCCAATCCATCTTTAAGCTTTACCTGGTATGACGCTGCTGTGATGAGTCAGAAAGTTCGAAAATTGACGCGTATCGAAGAGGCAATGCGAACCCGATATAAGGCGATAACCACAGACGAAAAGCGATGAGAAAAACCATTGCACGGTTTCTCTGCTATCTCGAGGCGGAACGTAATTCCTCTGGCCTTACGATCAAAAGTTATCGAGAGGATCTGGATTCGTTCTGTTACTTCTTCGAATTAGAAGATGGTAGCCTACCGTCTCCTAAGCAGTTCACGCCAGCAGACCTTCGCGAATTCATCTCAGCGATGGGAGAGGCGGGCTACGCCCGCTCGAGCATCTCCCGACGGCTCGCCACGCTTCGAAGCTTCTTTAGATATTGTCAGCGAGAGGGGCTTGTCGGGGAAAACCCAGCTAAGCCTTTGCGTAATCCCCGTAAACACAGAAGACTCCCCCATTTCCTGTCGGGTGAGGAGATAGGCAAATTGCTTTTAGCACCTGATATTTCTACGCCAATGGGGCTAAGAGATCGCGCGATCTTGGAAACAATGTATTCCGGTGGACTACGAGTGAGTGAACTCGTTTCTTTGAGTGATGGAGATATTTATTTAGAAGAAGGTTTAATTCGTGTCCGGGGGAAAGGCAAGAAAGAGCGTTTCGCTCCATTGGGTAGTTTTGCTATTGGTGCCTTGCGAGATTGGTGCAATCGTCGTCGTCTCGCTCCCGACATTAAGGAAGGGCCTGAAGCTCCCGCCTTCACGAATAGATTTGGAAAGCGTATTACAGATAGGAGTATCCGTAGATTAATCGATAAGTACGTTCTTATTACCGGTCTCGATTCACGTACTTCTCCACACACATTGCGCCATAGCTTTGCAACGCATCTGTTGGATCGTGGTGCTGACATCCGAAGTGTTCAGGAGTTGTTGGGTCATAAGAGTCTCGTAACTACACAGATCTACACCCACCTGTCGACGGCCAAATTAAAGGATGTTTACGAGCGTTCGCACCCACTGGCCTCCAAATAACGTACGTGACAAATCAGACAAGTTGTTCTCGCACAGCCCAAACCGCAACCTGCGTCCTGTCGGAAGCGTTTGTCTTCCGGAGAATATTCTGAACATGTTCTTTGATGGTCTCTACACTGATTGCTAGGGAAGCCGCGATCTCCGCGTTACTTAGGCCTAGTCCTAAGTGCCGTAATACCTGCACTTCACGATTCGTAAGTTTATAGGCGGTTAGGTGTTTGTCTTTTCGCCTGGCCATGAGGTGCTTTATACGGGTGAACACACTGGTCTCCGGTGGCTCGATATTTTGAACGGCGCGGGAAATCGCGTTGAGTAATTCTCCCCGTCCAGTCGACTTTACTAGATAGTCACTGGCGCCTCGAATGATACTTCGGGCGACGTAAGTAGGATTCTCGTAAGTTGAAAGCATGATCACCTTCGTTTCCGGGCTAATCTGCTTCACTTTCTCGAGCGTCTCAATTCCCGATATTCCCGGCATTAGAATATCCAGCAACATGAGTGCGGGTTGTAGCTCCGCGACCAGACGGATCGCATTCTCGGCATCAAGAGCGTTACCAACGATTTGGGTATCAGTTTCTGACAGCATGGAATTAATGCCATTGTGGATTAATTGATGGTCATCGACGATGAGAACTGTTGTTGGCATGAGAAAACTAATATTTATCGGCTGTGTTATTTAGCCTTGGAATCATCATCTAAAACCGGACTCAGTGAGACCATGTTTCCTGGACGGCAGGGGAGGGTAGGGGGTGGGCAATTCCTATAGGAATTGCCTTTATCATAGCAATTCTGACGGTTTAATTCAAAGCGATTATGGAATTCTGCCGTCACCGAATTCCGCTCGGCAGAAGGAAATCAAGATGCCGAGTTGATGAGAAGTGGAAACACAAAGAGGGCCAAGCGCTTTTTGATCAGTCCCGATATAGTGTACGATCACCTGCTGGTCGATAAGTACTTCGACGTGTAGGATTTCCGTATCGAGTTGTTGTTCTTGGAAAGTGTTTTCTAGGTGGGGTATTAATTTGAGTCGTAGTTCCTCGTGGTTATTGTTTTCAGAATGATAAGTACCTGTAATTGTCCCCGTTTCTTTCCCGGGAATCGTGGTTGTACTTTCGTTTAGGATTGTGAGACATTCGATTCCACGAGCGGTTCGGCCAACACATTTATCTCCCTCGGCGTAGGTCACGTCCTCAAGGGATTTAAAACGGCCCGTTCTTCGATCCCAACCGTAACGACAAAGATAAGTTCTCACTAAGGTTTCTTCTGACGCTACCTCTGAGAGAAAGACTTCCCCGCGAACGACAGAAATGGCGAACACGTCCATCGGACTACATTCGTTAGTGAGGTTGGTTCCGGTTGCAGCGTCGAAGCAGAGACCGTGCCAGGGACATTTGAGAGTGCCATCTATAATATCGACTTGGGAAAGGTCGGCGCCTTGATGAGGGCAATTTTTTGAAAAAGCGTGCCATCGACCATCCGCCAATCTCCTAACCGCGACTTCTTTGTCGGAGAAGAGGACAACGACCGGTTCATTAAAACCAAACTCCCAATCATGGCCGATTCTCTTGCGGTTCATAAATTCTCCACCTTGCGGTCTTCATTAGTTCCTAGTTATTGTAAATAACTTACTAGACTAGTTCCCTTAGTTTTTGTTTATCCAATGGATCTTAGCCCACCCGCACTTGATATTCTTATCGTAGCACCACACCCCGACGACGCCGAGTTGGGGATGGGAGGGGCCATCTGTAAGTTCATAGACGAAGGGAAAAAGGTTGGCATTCTCGAACTGACGGACGGCGAACCGACCCCCCATGGTTCCGTCGATATTCGGCGTCGCGAAACGAGTCTCGCGACGAACGTACTGAAAATAGACTGGAGAGGATGTTTAGGACTCGAAAACAGAGCCTTACAACCGACCTTAGAGGCCAGAAAACAGTTGGCGAGTGTGTTTCGACTATGCGGTGCTCCCTGGATCTTCGCACCCTACTGGAATGACGCCCATCCAGACCACGTGGCCGCCACTCAATTAATCGAGGACGCGAGGTTTTGGGCAAAGTTGTCTAAGACTGATATGCCAGGGCAACGCTATCATCCACGAAGAATATACAACTATTTTAGCGTCCACTTGAAGCAGGTAGTACAGCCCGCATTTATTCTTGATATCTCAACGCATTTCGAAAAGAAGCTGGAAGCAATACGTTGCTTTGAAAGCCAATTTATCACTGGCCGGTCTCAGACGGCGCCAACATTTGTTGACTCGGTCATCACAACCTCAGAGTATTGGGGGCAACTAATCGGCGTTCGGTATGGAGAACCGTTCCAATGCAAGGAGCCAATCGGGTTATCCACCATGGACTCCCTTATTTGACCTAGTGGCAAATAATTACTTCTTCTTAACTTGGAACACGCCTTTATCTTTGTCGGTGTGGTATTTTGCGACGAATTCATTGGCTTGGTAAGTGACGTCGTAATGGTAAACACCAAGTGCACGTCCTAGATCCTGTTTGCCGCTAAGTTTCGTGACACCGTCTTTCTGGGAAGTTACGTCCAGCTTGACCAGGAATTTGAACGGTACTATCTTGAAAAATCGACCGGTAAACCGTGCAGTGACCTCGTCGGCGTCAGAAATACTAAACTTCGCCTTCAACGGCCCTTCGTGCCCGGAAATCTCGCTGTTCCAAGTTCCGGTCCACGTGCCTGTCAAATTACTAAGGTCACCAGCATTTACCTGGGCTGCCATAAAAAAGGCTACGATTATCATGGTTACGGCTAATAGTTTGCGAATTGGATGCATCCGGACGGCCTCCTAATTGGTTACAGTTCTTATTCACGATTCTTGTTATGCTAGAGTAACAGATATACAACCAATCATGAAAGATGTCTTGCGAAAGGTAGAGTAACTACGACATGCAACAGATTAAGATCTTTAAAAGTATTGAAAGTGAACTCGGAAGCCTAGAAGATGAGATCAATGAATGGATCTCAGAACAATCTGCAACGATCGTCCAAATCTTTGGTAATATTGCGCCTCAAAGTCCCTCCACCCCTGGCATGGGCAGCTTTTCTTCATCCGACGTCTTAGTGGTGATCGTTTACGAACGTTGAGTTTATTGGTTGAGAGATAAACCACTCACCTCAGAACAACATGTAATAACCATGAGAATAGACAGAATAGAGCTTTACCATGTAGCGATGCCGCTGTTATATCCCTGGAAAACCGCCTATGGTGAAGACGCTGAGGTGCACAGCGTACTTTGCCGAATGGAAAGCGGTAGTATAAGCGCCTGGGGAGAATCAGCTCCCCTCGCCGCTCCCTGTTATAGTCCGGAGTGGGGTAGTGGGATTTTTAGCGTTGTAAGAGAATGGCTAGCGCCTAGAATCATCGGGCTAGACATCCCATCCGGTGAGGATCTTCAAAAGCGTTTAAGCGTCTATAAAGGTAACCCGTTTGCAAAAGCGGTACTAGATAATACGTGGTGGTCACTTTATTCCGCCTTGGAAGGTAAACCATTACATGTTTTATTGGGTGGTACTCGGGATACCATTCCTGTAGGCGCTGACTTCGGGATCATGGATTCATTAGACGAACTTTTGGATGAGATCAACGGGGCCACGGCCCAAGGCTTTCGACGCATTAAACTGAAGTTTCGCCCCGGATGGGATGAAACGATGCTGAAACAAGTTCGCGCCACATTTCCCAACGATGTTTTTCACATTGATTGTAATTCCGGCTATCGCATTGAAGACAAGGAACTGTTCCGAAGATTAGATAGATATGATTTGGCAATGATTGAACAACCCCTCAATCATGACGACCTTTACGATCATGCAGATCTAGCGAGGTCTATTGAAACACCCGTTTGTCTTGACGAAACAATCTCAAGTAAACATCTTGCCAAGCAAGCAATCGCTTTAAACTCCTGTCAGTACGTAAACATAAAGCCCGGCCGTGTCGGGGGACTGACGGTTGCGCGGGAGATTCATGACCTATGCGCTCTCGCTGGAATTCCGTGCTGGGTAGGTGGTATGCTTGAAAGCGCAACTGGCGGTGCTCTTTGTACAGCACTCGCGTCGCTTTCAAATTTTACCTATCCAGCCGATATATTTCCAAGCGACAGATATTATCAAGAAGACTTAAGTGATCAAATGATTGA
>Ga0315320_10001233_pt1 | contig 21296 bp, 29 predicted proteins | sample M140m21515metaG_FD_203458 | JGI IMG/M metagenome (GOLD analysis project Ga0315320, IMG submission 203458) | Ammonia-oxidizing marine archaeal communities from Monterey Bay, California, United States - M1 40m 21515 | ecosystem: Environmental > Aquatic > Marine > Coastal | place: USA: California... | reverse complement strand
ACATTTAATTGTAGTGCTAGTTGCAACAAAACGATTACTATTACCCAACAATAATTATGAAAAAATGGACTCCAAGATTAAAAGAACATTTAGCACATTTACCCGCGCTCCATACCAGGATTCTATCGCTGTGGTTTTACATGCCTGTGACTTTCATCTTGACCAAGCTGTCAAAGACAAAGAGAATTATGCATTACATATGGGTCTCCATTATAGGTTAAAGTCTTACCTAACTGATTTAAAAGACTACATTCATAAAAAGGAACAAAATGAAAGAGAAAAAACTACTACAAGTAGTAAACCTAGCACCTAGCGAAAGCTGGATTGAAAAACTAACAGAAGTACACCCTATGAAACAAATAACATATGCTAGTATAATACAGGTATGTGTATTTGGTTTTATGCTACTATCTTTTTGGGCTATAAATTTAGTTACATGAAACGATTTATATACCGTAAATATGGGTACCCTTTAACTCGACAAGGAAATATAATTAATATACTTATATGAAATACCTTACTAATCTAATTATAGGAATCTTACTAGTTGGAATACTAGTTTGGAATCCTTCTCCTTTACAAATACTTGAATTAAAAACCTTCGACTGGCTTATGGCAGGGCAAAAGCCTGTGCAAGATAATATGATATTACTTGTAGACTTGGACGAAGAAATAGTAGAGGCCTATGGTGGTTATCCTCTACCAAGAAGTTTATACGCAACACTAATTAATAGAACGCAGGGAACGGCTGGAGTAACAATACTTATGCCAGACCCTGATTTGAGAGGTGCAGGAGAAGATGCAGTATTAGCGGAAGCTTTGCTAACTAATCCTGCTGTTTTGGCATATACTGCTTCTAACCAAGCAACGCAAGTAGGACCTCATGTAGGTACTGCACAACTAGGAGGTGACCCCCAAGAATGGCTATATCAATACCCAGGAATTTTACGACAAGAACACTCCGCCGTAGGCGTAGGACTAATAAACTCAAGTCCGGAATTAGACGGCGTCGTAAGACGTTTGCCGCTAGTCGTAGGAAGCGGAGGTAAACTATTTCCCTCTTTTGCACTAGAAATGTTAAGAGTGGGTGTAGGAGACCCAAGCTATCAAATCAGTACAAAAGAAACTGGCATCGAATGGCTAAGAATACCAAACTATCCAGTTATCAATACAGACTCTAATTCTAGAATCTGGATAACATCTAACATAAATTTTCACAGGCAGTCTGCAGCTGAATATATTCAGCAGCCTATGGAAGGCGCCGCTTTTGTAATCTTTGGAGTTACAGCAGAAGGAATAGTTAATCCTGTTCCTACTGCGGGCGGGGCTATTTACCCACACGAGGTACAAGCAAATGTTCTACATCACTTAATACAAGGAACAAGTCCTGTTCAACCTGTGTGGGCTCCTGCAGCGGAGTTAGGAATAGCACTACTTATAATTTTAGTACTATTATTTGCATCGTGGCATGTATACTTATCAGCTCCTATATTCTTAGCGTCTATCGGCGCGCTTATATACGGAACCTGGTATGCATATCAATCTTCCTACTTAGTAGACGTTTCCGGCACAATTTTAGTATCATTCCTTTTCTTTACTATCGTAACTTTCAGGAATTTTCTCCAGCAGTATTTCATGAGAATGGAAGTTAAAAAACAATTTGGGACGTATGTTAGTCCTGCTTTGGTAAAAAAATTACAAAAAGACCCTTCACTACTGAGATTGGGTGGGGAGACAAAACGACTAACTTTTCTATTTTCTGATATTCGAGGATTCACACCAATTTCTGAAAAATACCAATCAGACCCTCAAGGTCTTACACAGCTTATAAATCGTTTCCTAGACAACCAGACTGAGATAATTCTTAAACACGAAGGAACAATAGACAAATACATGGGCGATTGCATTATGGCTTTCTGGAACGCTCCCCTCGATGTAGAGGAACAAGAAAGAAAAGCCACAGAATGTGCACTTGAAATGAGAGTAGCACTAGGAAAATTAAATGAAAAACTTAAGGAAGAGGGATTGGATCAGATTCACACCGGAGCCGGAATCAATACGGGGCCTTGCGTTGTTGGAAACTTTGGTAGTTCTACTAGGTTTGACTACTCCGTTCTGGGTGATGCTGTTAATCTTGCAGCTAGGTTAGAATCAAGTTGTAAAGACTATGATGCAGATTTAATAATATCCGAGCACAGTTTAGTAGATGGGTTTGACTATACCTATTTAGATAACGTTACAGTTAAAGGAAAATCGGAACCAGTTAAGATATATACTATCACCAAGTGAAAAATATATCTTGACATGAAGTTCCAATTTTGCTATAATTTACACTATAGAATTTTTAATTCAAAGAACTGGGGTAACTTACATGAGTACAGAAACAACAAGAAATTCTGAAGATATTACGGAACTGGATAAGAGAATGTCAACACACGAAGTACAGTGTGATGAACGCTGGAAGACTTGCTTTTCCAGGCTTGACGATTTAGATTCCAATATCAGCAGACTAGAAACCATAGCAATAGGCGCTTGTGGTACCATTATTGTGGGCAGTATGGGTGTAATTATCAGCATCTTAATGATGCACAGTTAAATAGGAAAAGACATATGAAAAATAAATTTTTAGCATTACTACTATCAGTATGCACATTGCCTGCCTTCGCAGATTTTAGCGGAAGCGTAGGCTATACTTCCGATTACATGTGGAGAGGAGTTTCTCAAAGTATGGGAAGTGGCGCTATGCAAATAGACTTAATGCTTGAAAAGAATGGTCTATATGGTGGTGTATGGGCTTCACAAGTTGACTTTGCAGACGAAGCTACTTACGAAATGGATTTCTATGGCGGATATAAATTAAACTTATCTGACAAGTGGTCTGTAGATGTAGGTGTTCTACAATACAACTGGGACAAAGGGTATGACGATGTCGAAGAATTATTTGTAAAAAGTAATTTTAAAAATGTTTCATTTGCATACTATGTAGATTTAGATAATTCAGATAGAGATTATATGGAAGTAGGCTTAGGTTTACCTTTTATTAAATTTGTAGATGTATCTATAAACTACGGTATGTTTGATTCAGAAAATGATTTCTGGGCAATGAACATGGTAAAATCTCTTGGTAATTGGGATATCTCTCTGTATATGACAGAAGATGTTAGACAAGACCAATTTATGGATAATGCTTCATTAGGATTATATTACAATTTCTAAATGGCATATTCGCAGAAAGTAGTCGACAGATTTGAAGACGTACTAAGAAACCCTGCAAAACACTCGGTCGGTAGGTTTGACCCTAAAGACCCAAACGTTGCAACAGGTATGGTGGGAGCACCTGCCTGTGGCGACGTAATGAAACTAGACCTAAAGCTAGACGAAAACGATAGAATACTAGATGTTAAGTTTAAGACTTATGGTTGCGGTTCAGCAATCGCTTCTTCTACAATGTTTGTAGAAATGCTAACAGGTAAAACCATAGCAGAAGCCAAACTAATAAAAGACAAGGACATAGCAGATGCCCTTGAGCTTCCTCCAATTAAACTGCATTGCTCTGTATTAGCAGAGGGTGCAATATCAAAAGCAATTATAGATTGGGAAGCAAAGAAAGCACACAGGCTACACAATGGAGGCCCTGAATGATGGAAAACGAATATCAAACTAAAGACATGAAAGCAACAACTGAAGCACCTAAAGTAGAGGCTCCTAAAGTAATTAAAGAGGGAGAACTATATGAAGAAGGTGGAAGATGGAAGTTCAAACTTAATGGTGATGTGTATCAATACAAAACTAAAGAACTTGCAACTGTTGGATTAGACTCACTTAATGGCTAAGATAAAGGCTCAACTAAAAGCATTTATAAATAAACTCGTTAAGTTTTACTACTGGTTTATTGATTGGTTTATTGTCTATGAAGAACTCACAGTAAGTTATAACTCTACATACGGAGACGCAGACGACCAACACTTTGTAGTAAGAAAGTTCTATAAAAAACAGCCTAAATTTTTAAAATTTAAAACTAGAGAAGGTGATATAGTAGAGATACGTGGAGCTGAAGGACTTAATTACAGGATATCACAATTATGAATCAATTACTTATAGGAATAATACTAGTACTCAGTTTAGGTAGCTACTATTTATACCAAGAAAATCAAACATTAACATCAAATAATTTATTATTAGAAGGTGCAGTAGCTTCTCAAGAAGAAGCAATAGCTACTTTACAATCTGACTTTACTTTACAAGCAGGGCAACTCCAAGAGATGACTGTCAAAAGCCAAGCAGCACAGAGAGAATTGAATAGATATACTCAATTTATACAAAATTACGAATTGGCAGCAAAAATAATTGCAGACCCAGTTACAATGGAGAGGAAAATAAATAATGGTACAAAACACATTATGGAAGAAATCGAGAAACTTAGCGGTACCGTTGATGACCTTGATGATGGTTTGCAGTTGCAGCCTAATTCCAACTAAACAAATAGAAATAACAGCAAAGCCATTGGATAGAACCATAGTTCAACCAGTGATGCCAAGAGAGATTGACTTACAAGACCCAACGTGGATTGTTGTTAATCCTGATAACTGGGAAGACCAGTTAGCTAGAATAGAACAGCAAGAAGGAGAACTAGTTTTTCTCGCAATGACTATACCAGATTATGAAGTGATGGCATATAATATGCAGGAACTAAAAAGATACATCACAGAACTTAAGGACGTCGTAGTATACTATAGAGAAGTTACTATGCCACCTAAAGATGAGCCTAGCAAAGACTAGACTTGAAATGTGTAGTAGGTGTCCCTACTATACACGCTTAAAGGTTTGTAAAGTATGTAAATGCTTTATGCCTTTGAAAGCAAGAGTTAAGAAGGCAAGTTGCCCTCTTAAGCTATGGGAGAGATAGCATGATGGAATTAATAGGATATGTAACAATGATTGTTACGGTGTCAAGCATAATTGCGGCTTCAACGCCAACACCAAAAGACGACGTATGGATTGGAAAGCTGTATAAATTTATAGACTTACTAGCTCTTAACATCGGCAAGGCTAAGCAATAATGCCTAAGGGTAAAGGCACTTACGGTAAAGTAAGAGGAAGACCTAAAAAGAAAAAAGGGAAAAAGAAAAAGGGCATGAAACACCATGGCTGTTCGTAGAAAAAGGCGTAAAGCAACTAAAGCTAAAAAACGTAATATACCTACTAACAAAAAACTGTATGCAAGGATAAAAGCAAAAGTTAAAAGAAAATTTGCAGTTTATCCTTCTGCATATGCCAATGCATCTCTTGTAAAACAATACAAGGCTGCAGGAGGTAAGTACAGACGTGGCTAAAACTGGATTAAAAAAGTGGTTTGGTCAGAAATGGGTAAACATAGGAGCCAAAAAGAAAAATGGGAGTTACCCTAGATGTGGTAGACCTAAAGCTAAGTTAAAAGGCAGAGGATATCCTAAATGTGTACCAGCTGCAAAAGCTGCCCGAATGAGTAAAAGTCAGATTAAATCGGCCGTAAGGCGGAAGAGGTCTAAGAAGCAGGGCGTTGGTGGGAAACCCACCATGGTAAGAACTGCAGCAAGGAGGAAAAGCCGTGGCCGTTAGAAAGAAAAGAACTGTCAGACGTAAAAAAGACTCAAGATTGAAAAGAGTGGGCGTATCAGGATATAATAAACCAAAGCGTACGCCCAATCACCGAACAAAGTCCCATGTAGTTGTAGCAAAAGTTGGAAAACGAGTTAAGACTATAAGATTTGGGCAACAAGGTGTGTCAGGAGCAGGAAAATCTCCAAAATCAACGGCACAAAGAAAACGAAGAGCTTCATTCAAAGCTCGTCACGCTAGAAATATAGCTAAAGGCAGAATGTCAGCAGCATATTGGGCAAATAAAGTAAAATGGTAAATAAAATTAAAGAAACAGCTTTAAAAGTTTGGAACATAGTAAATGGTAAAGACAAAAACCTAGACGGTAAAGTCGATATTAAAGACGCAATGTTAGCAGCTCAACAAAAAGCAAAGAAAAAACAGGAGAAGTAAATGAACTACAGATTATACGCAGTGGAAGCTGCCTGTGGTACTAGTGTTGGAGCAGCCTCTACGTTTTCAGATGCAACTGAAGTAAGACTATTTAATAATAGTAATGCCAATCAGTTAGTGACTGTAGCAAACGCAGCAGATACAACCTTAGGCACAATGACACTAGCAGATGGAGAAGTAACATTCCTCATGAAAGACCCAACTGACCAAATATTTGCTGGAGCAGCAACTGTATTAGGTACACCAGTTAAATATAGCTAATGGTAAATCATTGGCTAAAAGACGTTGCAGAAACCGCAGAAGTTACTCTTGATGTATTAAACAAGAAAGCTGAAAGACGCGGTACTGTAACTCATGCTGATGAAACAGTACAAAGTTTATGTATGGGGTATCTTTACCTTTTAAATTTGTGCGACCAATATGAACTATTGGAAAGACGTGATGTAGAAACACTCACAGAAGTAATTAAAAAACATACAACGATTCACTAAACATGTTAAACATCAGCAGAACAGATATTATTAGCTCTGAATTAATGGATTTTGAAGCAGCTGAAAGGTTCATCAAACTACCTATATCAGAGTATATGAACTTATTAGGTATAGAACCTAATAGTTCGCAAAAGGCATTAATCAATGCCATAAACAACCCCAAGTATAGATTCGTGTGTGCCGCCTTATCAAGGCGTCAGGGTAAAACGTATATAGCAAATGTCATTGGACAGCTTGTATCACTCGTGCCAGGCTCTAACATATTAATTATGTCACCGAACTACTCTCTTTCTCAAATTTCTTTTGACTTACAAAGACAACTGATAAAACACTTTGACTTGGAAGTAACAAAAGATAATGCAAAAGATAAAGTTATAGAACTATCTAATGGTTCTACTATACGAATGGGCTCTGTGAATCAGGTGGACTCTACAGTGGGTAGAAGTTACGACTTAATAATCTTTGACGAGGCAGCACTAGCTGATGGCAAAGATGCATTCAATGTGGCACTCAGACCAACATTGGATAAAGAGAACAGTAAAGCAGTATTTATTTCAACTCCAAGGGGACGAAACAACTGGTTTGCGGACTTCTACCACAGAGGGTTTAGTGACGAGTTTGACGACTGGGCATCAATCCAGGCAACGTATCATGAAAATCCTAGAATTAGTGATAATGATATATCAGAAGCTAAAAAAGCAATGTCTCAAGCAGAATTTGCACAAGAGTACTTAGCTGACTTTAATACTTATGAAGGACAGGTATGGAATTTCAATTTTGAAACTCAAGTAGGAGACTTTGAAAGATTAGATACTAGTAAAATGGACGTATTTGCTGGCCTTGACGTAGGTTACAAAGACCCAACAGCTTTATGCGTACTAGCATATGATTGGGACGAGCAGAAATTCTATCTAATCGATGAGTATATGGATGCTGAAAGAACTACTGAACAGCATGCTATTGAAATTAACAGAATGATATCTAAATACAATATTGATTGGATTTATATTGATTCAGCCGCACAACAAACACGTTTTGACTTCGCTCAAAACTATGACATATCTACTATTAATGCGAAAAAATCAGTTCTAGACGGCATAGGACAAGTAGCAGGAATAATAGATAATGACACACTATTTATAGACCAAAGGTGTTCACAAGCATTATCATGCGTGGACCAATATCAGTGGGACCCCAACCCTAATTTACTACGAGAAAAGCCAAAACATAATATGGCAAGTCACATGGCAGACGCCCTGAGATATGCACTGTATACTTTTGAGACCTCCGCCAATACATTCTAAATATATGACCTACCAAAAAATAAATGTTGACATGAAGGTGAATTTTTGGTATAATTTTAACTAAATAGGAATTTATGGATTTAAAAAGAGATTTAGTCAAGTACGTACGAGACAAAGCGAAATCAGGATATCAAAAAGATACCCAATGCTTTATCTGCGGAGCTACAGAACCTTTAGAGTTTCACCACTTCAATGGAATGACTGAGTTACTATACACTTGGATGAAGGTTAACAAAATTACGATTACCTCAGCCGATGAAATAATGAATCTTCGAGAACAGTTTATTGAAGAGCACCTCTCTGAAGTATACAATGAAGCAGTAACACTATGTAAAACTCATCACATAAGACTGCATAGTATTTATGGCAAAAGACCAAAACTGGCAACAGCAAATAAACAAAAAAGATGGGTGGAGATACAGAGAGACAAATATGGCATGGTATGACAGATTCTTAGGAAGAAATGATGAGGAGAAACTAAATAGTTCTCAACCTTTCATTGCCCTAGAAGAAGGCATGAGTATTGATACTCGTGAAAAGAAAGAAAATTATCGTTCAGCGTACGAGGAACTAGAAGTAGTTAATCGTGCTGTCAATATGATTGTTGACGATAGTGCTGATATACCGTTTGAAGTTGGAGATAAAGTACAAGGTATGACTCCAATAGTGCCTAATGTTCGTAGAAGTCGTGTAGACTTACTACTAAATAAAGAGCCAAACCCTTTTCAAGATGTAAACACTTTTAAGAGAAATCTTATAATTGACTTACTGATTGATGGCAACATCTTTATATATTTTGATGGAGCCCACTTATATCATTTACCTGCTAATAATGTTACTATAGAGACTGATACTAGTACTTATATTAACAAGTATGTATATGATGGAGCTATAGACTACACCCCGAAAGAAATTATACATATTAAGGAAAACTCATTCAAATCAATCTATAGGGGTGTACCTAGACTCAAACCAGCATACAGAACTATGTATTTACTGGATAGTATGCGCAAATTTCAGGATAACTTCTTCAAGAATGGAGCAGTTCCAGGATTAGTACTAAAGAGTCCTAATACTCTTTCTGACAGAATAAAAGAAAGAATGTTAACAGCATGGGCAAATAGATATAATCCAAAAAATGGTGGTAGAAGACCACTTATATTAGATGGTGGATTAGAAGTAGATAGCTTAACTAAAGTAAACTTTAAAGAACTAGACTTCCAACCTTCAATAGCAGCTAATGAGAAAGTAATATTAGAAGCAATGGGTGTACCTCCAATCCTTATGGACGGTGGTAATAATGCAAACATTAGACCTAATCATAGATTGTACTATTTAGAAACAATACTACCTATAGTTAGAAAAATGGGATATGCATTTGAAAGATACTTCGGATTTAAACTAAATGAAGATGTACATGGAGTTCCAGCACTACAGCCAGAGCTTAGAGACCAAGCAGCTTATTATGCAACATTAGTTAATACAGGTATAATGACACCTAACGAAGTCAGGGACGCAATGAACATGGAATCAATTGATGGACATGATGAATTGAGAGTACCAGCAAACATAGCGGGTAGCGCAGCTAACCCCGAAGAAGGTGGCAGACCACCTGAGGAAACAGAGGAAGAAACAAATGAATAAACCAGCAATTCTTAAACAGTTAATGGATTACTTTAACGAAAAAGGAGTAATTTATACCATTGACCAATACAAAGCAGCAACAGACGCTCCAATGCGTTTTATGGTTGCTAAAAGAGCATTTGGCTCTTGGGCTAGAATGACACAGATGATTAATGCCAAAATGGCAGCAGACGTTAACGCTAATGTAGCACCTGTAGTTAAAGCAGCACCTAAACCAAAAGCAAAGCCAGCTCCTAAAAAAGCTGAAGTAAAGAAAGGTAAGTAATATGTCAGAGAAAATTTTTCATTGGTCATCAACTTTTAAAACATTAAGTGAAGATGATGACGGTAGTGTTAATATCAAAGGATATGCTAGCACTAACTCATCAGATAGAGCTGGTGATGTAATTGACCATGACGCATGGACTAAAAATGGTGGACTGGAAAACTTTAAAGGTAATCCAATCATTTTATTTAACCATGACTATAATAGACCAATAGGTCGTGCTACTTCATTAGAAGTAAACGACAAAGGCCTGGAGCTTGGAGCTAGAATTTCTAAGTCTGCAGGAGAAGTTAAAGATTTAATCAAAGATGGCGTACTTGGAGCATTTTCCGTGGGTTTCCGAGTCAAGGACGCTGATTATCTAAAGGAAACCGACGGATATCAAATAAAGGACGCTGAACTATTCGAAGTGTCTGTTGTGAGTGTACCTTGCAACCAGACCGCAATGTTCTCGATTGCAAAATCATTCGATTCTCAATCAGAATATGATGAATGGAAAGCTGAATTTTCGAAAGAAAGTAAACAGGCTCATGATATGGAAGCAGTAAATACTGGTGAAATTGATGCGCCACAAGCCGTGGGTAAAACCACTCAACAGGAGAGACATATGTCTACAGAAAAAACTACTCCAAATGCTGAGTTAGACTTAAAAGCATTCGCGGAAGAGGTGGCAAAATCAACTGCTGCTAAAATCGCAATGCAACAAGCCGAAACAAAAGCAAAAGAAGTAAGCGAAGCCGAAGAGAAAGCTGCTGCAGAAAGTGCAGAACTAGCTGAAAAAGAAGCTGAGCAAGAAAAAGTTAAAACTATTGTCAAAGCTGGCATGTCAGGAGCTGAAAAGCTTGTAAGCGACGTTGAAAAACGCGTTGAAGAAAGACATGGCGACTTAGAGTCAGTAGTTAATGAACTACAAAAAGACCTAGCTGATAAAAAAGATGAGATTAACGCAATGCGTGAATCAAAAAGAGTCTTTGGCGACAGACAGGACAGCAACTGGCAGAAAGCCTTCCAAAGCGACATTGATGACGCTTGGGTTATGGGTCTTGCTACTGGTAAAGGCTGGGATACAAAACTTGCAAACGAAACTATGCAGAAGGTTAACGCACATTCAGGCGTTGGCGTTTCATCAGCTGATTTTGAGCAAACAGTATCAACAAATATCGAAAGAGATATTCAACTAGAATTAGTATTAGCTCCGCTATTTAGAGAAATCCAAATGCAATCAGCTACTCAAATTATTCCTATCTTACCAGATGCTGGATATGCAGAATTTACTTCTAACCAAGTAGCTTCTGGGTCTTCACCTCATGGTAACTTAGAGGAAAGAGGCGACACTTATGATGGAACATATTCAGGTGTTGACTTAACTGAAAGAACTCTTTCAACCAAAAAGCTTATTTCTCAATCTTACTTAGGTAACGAGACAGAAGAAGATGCAATCCTACCGATTCTTCCTTTAATTAGAGAGTCAATCATTAGGTCTCATGCAAGAGGTATTGAAAATGCAATCCTATTAGGTGACCACGCTGATGGCGTATATGGTACATCTCAAGCAGCTTTTGATGGTTTAATCGCTATCGCTGCTGGTGCAAACTCAGGTGGTTCTCACATCACTCAATCAGCTACTGCATTCGCATCTGAATCTTTAACAGCTTCAATGTTATTGAACGCTAGAAAGAAAATGGGCAAATATGGTATGAATCCTAAAGATGTGATTTATATTGTTAACTCACAAGAATACTTCAACCTATTATCAGACGCTGAATTCCAAGATGTCAACTTAGTTGGCAACATGGCAACCAAGCTTAATGGTGAAATTGGTGAAGTCTTCGGCTCTAAAGTCATAGTATGTGACGAGTTTAAAGCTCCAGCAACTGCAAAATTCTTTGCATGTGCTGTATACGCTAAAAACTACGTAATGCCTAGACTAAGAGGTGTTACTATCGAGTCTGACTACGAAGTAGCAAACCAAAGAAGAGTTCTAGTTGCATCGCAAAGAATCGGATTTACCGATATGATTGCAAACGCGACTTCAGTTCACGCTTTACAATACAAAGCTAGTTAATAGCTTTATTATCTTGTGGGAGCTATGCTCCCACGAGACTTTTTTAGGAGAAACATGGCAGATTTAGTAACATTACAACAGTACAAGGATTTTGCAGGACTAAAAAGTCTTGAGCATGATGCCCGTATTAATGTAGTTATTGACAGCGTTTCCCAACTCGTAAAGACTTATTGCGGGAGTTCACTTGTAGACTATGCAAGTACTAATAAAACAGAATATTTTGATATTCTTGATAATTATACTGATACATTAATTTTATCTGAGTCACCTTTATTATCAGTAGTCTCCGTTAAAGAGAGACAAAACCAAGGACAGTCATATGTTACCCTAATCACAGAAAATTCTGACAGTAGTGGAAAATATGAATACCTTACAAACACAGAGTCTGATAGCATAGTTAGAACAACTGCTACAGGTACTAAGTCATTTCCAAAAGGAAGAAAAGCAGTAGAAGTTATTTACAGAGCAGGGTATACAACTACTCCTGACGATTTAAAATTAGCAGTATTTGATTTGATTAAGTACTATATGAAAGATGAAAGAAAAGAAAGAATGTCTATATCAGGAAGTAGTGTAGAAAATCCACTATCTTCTAGTTTAAGTGGTAATATAGGATTTCCAGACCACATAAAAAGAATATTGGACATGTATAAGATATATAGCTAATGGCAGCTAATAATCTTTTACAAAGAATACAAAAACTACGAGATAGTATAAAAAACTCTGATGCAGTTAGAAGAGATTTAAACAAAGAAACAACTAGATGCACAGTTAGCGCTCCAGAAATGACGGATACTTTAATAGAAGCTTTTAAACATTATAATCCTAAAAAAATAAGAGCGGATAAAAACGGTTCTTTAGTAAAAGAAAAAAGAAAAGTATTTTATCATTTTTCAATGGTAATAGTAAGTGCTTGGAAAAAGAATATAAAAACTAATCCTAAGTTAATACCTGCAGAAGGAAATTCAGCAAAAAATGTAGCTCAATTTTATATAACTACTGGAAGTGCTGAGAATTATTTTAATACAATAAATAAATCCATTACAGAAAATGTAATGAATAAACCCACTTTTAGAAAACACTTTTCAATAAGAAATCAAGAAAAGTTTACTGCAACAGGCGACGTAGCTTCTGCAAAAAAAGAACCAGGTATGAAAGGAAGCTTACAAGCTTTTCAAATGGCTCATGGAGAAGGACAGTCAGTATTTGAAGCAAGACAAGCTGCAGTAGAGCAAGAACTAGAAGCTGCTCTAGCAATGGAAAACTTACCTGCAAGTGCTAGCGAAATGATAGCTACTTCTAAAGATAATTTTGATAATAACATAAGAATAGGAGGAGATAGACAGTTTAAGTATAATCCTCTAACAGGAAAAATTTCTTCCAAAGAAGGAATTACTGTAGATTTATCAGTACAGACAAGAAGAAAAAATATAAAAGATGCTTCAGCTTCAATGAAAGCAGGAAAGCCTCTTAATAAAATGTTAAAAGAGTTAGAAGAAGATTTAAAAGACGAGATAAAAAGACAAGATAACTTTTGGGGACCAGAAGCAAAAGGTTCCAATAGTGTAAAAGAGGGAGTTGCAGACGCAATAATTAATAGCACTATAAAGAAAAAAATGTACACTAGTAAAAAAGCTAAAAACCTTACTAGATATAAAAAACCTGTAAAAGAAAGCACATTAACAGAACAAGCAGCTACTTTTACACAACAAACAAAAATTAAAGATTTAAAGGGAGGAGGACCTGCTAGAGGCATGAAAGCTTCTGGAGGACAAACACCAAATAACTCCGAAAAAGGAAAAGGTGTATCTCCTGAAACTTTTGCTAATAACATGGCAAGAGTATTAACAATAAAAAGAGCAATTAATAAAAGATTGCCCGCAGAAATTAGAAGAAATATGGGGAAGCCTGCGCTAACTAATAGAACTAGTAGATTTAGTGATTCGGCAATAATAGAAGATATGACCCCCGCAGCAAAAACACTAATGGTAAAGTATACATATAGACTAAACCCTTATGAGACTTTTGAAAATACAGGAAATAGAAAATGGCCTTCAGGGTATAATCCAAAACCTTTAATTTCAAAAAGTATAAGAAACTTAGCATTAGGAATGTTTAAAATAACAAATTTAACTACTAGGAGAGTATAATGGCAAATCAGTATAGAACAGGAAGAAGTAAGATTGTCGATGCTCTTGTAGAAAAATTACAAGGAATTGATGGACAGTTTCCATACAATTCAAACATATTTAAAAACTGTCATGGAGGCATGGTATTTTTAGATGAAATCCAAGAGTTCCCGAAATTATGCGTGGTAGCTGGAGATGAAACTAGAGAATATCAACCAGGCGGATTTAAATGGAGATTCTTGACTTTAGACGTAAGAGTTTATGTCGAAAACCAAGAAGACCCACAAGAAGTCTTAGCTTTATTAATGGAAGACATTGAAAGAGTGGTAGACGACAACGATATGCTAACTTACGATGATACAGTAAGTCCAGCATTAACAACAACTTCCTTAACTGTAAGTGCAATGTCAACAGACGAAGGTGTATTAAAACCTTTAGGAATTGGCGAAATGTCTTTACAGTGTAGGTATTAAAAAAGAAATTACAAACGCTGATAAACATCTAGCGAAGTACTTTCAAAGTATAAAAATAGGAGAAAGCAATGGCTTTAAATCTATCCAGAAATACCAAGGTTTTCGTGAGTCAGGTCAATGGGTGTAACCCAGCTGACGGCGTAAAAGGTGGTATTAAAAACGGAAAAATCACTGCAGGCGGTTCAGGATATAATGTCGGAGATATTATAACTTGTGATACTACTAGTGGTACTGGTGAAGACGCTAAGTTTATAGTAAAAGCTGTAAACTCAGGAGCAGTCACTAAAGTAGCTATGCCAAACAACTGTAAAGGTAAAAAGTTTATAGTTGGTGAAACAGCTGCTCAAGCTACTGATGCAGTAGTAACTGGTGCTGACCATAGTGTTACCGCAAGTGGTGAAGGTTTTATCTTTACTGTTCAAGCAGTAACATTTGGAACAACAGCAGATGGCGGAAGAATAGGAACAGGCTTGTTCAAAGGAAACGAAACTGATGCAAACACATTCAGACTTGGTGTATTAGATGGATATAGCTTCTCACAGGGAAGTGACTCAACTGACGTAACCATATCAGAAGCGGGTGCTACACCAAACAGGGGTTCAAAAAGATTCAATGACTCTTTACCACCTGCAGAATGGTCATTCGGTACTTATGTACGACCATTCCAGCATGGAGCAGCAAGTTACAGAGCAAATGGAACATTTGACTGTGTTGAAAACATTATGTGGGCAGCACTATCTGGAACAGGACTACCAAATGCAACTGAAAATACAACAGGTTCAGGAGTATTCGTAAGTACTGCTACTGAAAAAGGTTCATTATGTAACTTTACAGAATCAGATGTTCACGAACTTATGAAACTAAGCATCTATTTCGCACTAGAAAACACAACATATAGGTTAAATCAAGCACAGATTAACCAAGCAGAAATTGACTTCTCAATTGATGGTATAGCACAGATTACATGGTCTGGTAATGCTACTACTATTGACCAGGTGTCAGAAGTTTCTGAAGACCCTTCATTAGCTGTAGAATTTACTACTGCTGACCAGGGTGCAGATTCAGCTGCTATTTTAAGTGCTGTAACATTAAATGCAAACTCAACTGCATTAGCTGATAGAACTGATAACTGTGAAGAGTTTAACTATGTAGATACTACAGGTCCTAGTGACGCTGATTATCTAAGAAACAAACTTTCAAGTTTATTCTTGAACACAGCATCACAAGGTGGTGGTAAGACTTCTCAAGGTCTTGATGCTAAAAATTATGCAATTAACATTACTGGCGGAAGTTTAACAATCGCTAATAACGTTACTTACGTAACACCAGAAACTATCGGTGTTGTTGATAAACCAATTGGTTCATTTACAGGAGCAAGGGTTGTTAACGGAAGTTTAACAATGTACCTTGACAATAAAAGCAATGGCTCTAACGACCTATTATCTGACTTAGCAGCAGCGACTGACCTTGTGTCAAACGCGTTTGATATGAGACTATACATGGGTGTAGCTTTCAATACAACAGCTGTTGGAGCATCAGAAGTACCAGGTAGTTTTGGAACTCATGATTTTGGTACTGATGGTACCAACGCCCCAGTTATTAATGCTGGAGTAGAGTTTGCAATGCCTAGAGCTCATTTAACTGTGCCTACAATTGAAGTTGGAGACTTAATCTCTGCTTCTGTAGAATTCGCAGCGAACGGTTCTTCATTACTAGAAGGTGATGAATTATCCGTTAAATATCTTGGCGTAACTTCACATACTCAGGCTGGTTATAAATCTACCGGTTCTCAGGCTGAAGCAGTATTAGCTTAAGATAACATGTCACATAGTTTCCTCAAGGAGAGTAAGCTATATATAGTTTACGGCGGTAACAAGTATAGAATATATACTACTACCGCCTTAGACTTTTCTCAAACATTTGCGCAAGAATCGTACCCAGTAAAGACTTTGCACGACCAAACAAAGATGTTCGAGGGAGCAACTATAACTTCTGCCAACGCAGTTAATTTTAGTTTCACAGTTCCACTAACAAAAGAAAAGGGCGAAAGTCCAATCATTACTTTACTCTCAGAGTTAAATAATGAACAGTTGACTAGCTTTGATATGTATATTCAAACTGGTAGCTCAGTCTTTAAAGTAGACAACGCAATTATTACATCAGGAGATTTTAGCATTAGCCCAAATTCTCAATTTGTAGTAGGAGTACAGGGACAAGGAACTAAATTAGAAAGAGTTGGTGATGAAAGTTATGATTGGCACTCAGGATTTACCGCACCAAGCGGTAGTAACTGGGACACAGTTGGTAGTAATCAATTATCAGCTTCAACTAGAACTCCTCTTTTAGTTTATCCAGTAATTAGTATTGATAGCTTAAGTATGAATAATATCATATCTGTAAATCTTAATATACAAAATAATATTACTTGGAATGACTATAAGACCCTGCAAAAATCTCTAAATGTTACTAATGCTAGTAATATAATGCGACCGTCTGATTACGTGGTAGAAAAAAGAATTGTTTCGGGAACAGTTAATCAATACCAAACAGATAACAATATAACACAATTTGATAATTTCAGTACTAATAGCAATATTACTATAAAAGCAGTAGAAGTAGGAAATGCAGCAGATGCAACTCCTTTCTTCCAGATACAGTTAAACCCTGCATCTTATACTGCGAGAATGCAAGTAGCAGAAGCTTTTCAGCAAAGTTATGATTTCTCTTCTTTAGATAATACAGCTTTAGAAACTGCAATTACACAATATTCATAGGAGAATATAAAACATGGAACTTAAAAGCCTACTGGTCGACAGTAAGACCACTTGGGTAGAATTTCCTGGACTCGACGGATTTGAAGTCGAACTAGCAAACCTATCCCGAAAAGAACTCGTAGCATTACGAAAAAAATGCACCCAACAAAAATTTAACAGAAAAACCAGAGCGTTTGAAGAAACACTAGATGATGATAAGTTTGTAAAAGAATTTACTCAAGCTACTGTAAAAGGTTGGAAAGGATTACAACTAGGCTTCTTAGAAGACCTAGTACTAGTAGACCTTAAAGGTCAAGATGCAACAAACGAGCTAGAGTATACTTTAGAAAATGCTCTATTACTAGTAGAAAATTCATCTGAATTTGATAACTGGCTCAATGAGGTAGTCTTTGATTTAGATAACTTTCGTACAGGCGTCAAAAAAGATAATAAAGGAGAAACTAACTCTAATCCTGAAGCATGATGAGATAGGCATGACTAAAGACCAATACTTACGTATGGTCGAACAAACAGGGGAAGAAATAGATTGGGAAAGATGCCCTCCTGAATGGGAGGACTTTCCAGACTCCGTTGCAACAGCAATGAATATCTTTAATGCTTTAGCAGATAGAGTATATCCAGAAATAGGGTATACTGGAAAAGATTTTAATAATCTAGATACTTTATATAAATTTAATTGTATAGAAGAACACACAGAGAAAGAATGGATATTTGAGCTACTACTTCACTTAGAGAGTGATACTATAGCTAAGTCTCAGCGACAACTTAAAGCTGAGTATGACAAAATGAAGAAGAAATAAATATGGCAGCAGATAAAGTAATATTTGAGATTATAGCTACAGCTAAAGGCGTTAAAGTTGTCCAGAAACAAACGGACGAACTTGCACGTTCTACGGATAAAGCTACTAAAAGCACTGATAAACTCAGTAAATCTAGAGATAACTACAATCGTAGAGAAAAAGGTGCTGCACAAATTTCTTCAAATCAAACCAAAAACTTTTCCAAGATGCAACAAGGCATCGATGGAGGAGGCGGCTCTGGTGGTCTTGTTCGAGCTTACGCACTCTTAGCTGCTAACGTATTTGCACTTACAGCAGCTTTTGGAGTACTATCACGTTCAGCTCAGATAGATACTTTAAACCAATCAATGGAAATATTAAGTACCACAGGAGGTACTTACATAAAAAACCTAGCTAAAGATATGCAGGAAGCTTCAGGCTTTGCTATAGATTTAGCACAATCCTTTAGACAAGTATCGCTAGCAAGTAGTGCTGGTCTCAATACTAAAGAAATTGAAGGATTGACCGCAGTTGCAAAAGGTGCAGCTATCTCATTAGGAAGAAACTTACCGGACGCTATGGATAGAATATTCCGTGGTGCGATTAAACTCGAGCCAGAAATACTAGATGAAATTGGTCTTTTTGTTAGGGTTGATGAAGCAGCACAAAAATATGCTAGAAATAATGGTAAAGTAGCTTCTTCTTTAACACAAGTAGAAAAACGTCAAGCTTTCTTAAACGAGATACTAGAGCAAGGTACTAGAAAATTCCAAGAATACGCTGAAGAAGTAAAACCAGATGCCTTTGTAAGAATAGGAGCAGCCTTAGGTGATATTGCACAAGATGGACTATCTTTAGTTAATTCCGTACTAGGCCCAACCCTAGGTTTCTTAGCAGAATCAAAGACACTACTAACAATAACTTTTGGAGTACTAGTAGCTTCTTTATTAAAAAGAGCAATTCCAGCTATGGGACTTATGACAAAGGGAACAGCTGAACTTGCAGCAAATAGAGCAGAAGATGCAAGAGAATATGCCAAATCTATCGCAGATAATGGAGATTTAGCACTTAAAAAAGCAAAAGAAGAAAACAGGGCTTTAGCAGAAAACTCTAGACTTAAAACTAAAGGGGCCATGGTTGAATCAGGTGTGGGAGGAAAGAAACACGCAGCTTCAATGACTAAGAAACTACAAAATGATGAAATTCAAGGACAAGATAGAATAAATTTATTAGTACAAAGAGAAAGTGACTTACTTAAAGGTGTTAATAAAACAAAAGGAGATAAAAGAATTGCTTATAACGCAGAACTTGCACTTCTAAGAACAGAAATAGAACTTGAGGAAGAATCTCTCAGACTAGAAAAACAATCAGCTACAGTTGCAAAAGGTTCTTTAGCAGACAGAAGACAAAAAGCACTAGATTCTAAAGCAAGAGTTTCAGGTGTAGTTGCAGGAGCAGCTGGAACTATGGAAACTCAAGGTTTAACAGCTGGGTGGAAACAATTAAATGAGCAATTACAAATTGGAGAAGAACAAGCAGACGGAACTTTTAGAGCGTTTACCAGCGGTGAAAAAAGAACAGCAAAGCTAAAAACTGGAATAGCGGGACTAGGTGTAGGCTTTAACAAATTGATGATGATGATGGGACCTGTAATGATGGCTCTAAGTATTCTTGGTCCTTTAGCTCTGGCTATAGGAAAAGCTATGGGATTTGCAAATACAGAATCAAAAGCATTTTCAGAATCATTAAAAAAATTAGAAGATAACTTAGAAAATTTAAATAAAAGACTAGACAAACAAGTAGAAGGAATGAATAATTTAAATTTAACATTCTTAGAGAATACAAAAGCAGCCTTAGCTTTTAGTAAGTCTATAGTAGATACTTCTCAAAGAACTTTAGATGCTGCTGAAGCTTTAAAAGAGTGGGAAGAAAGTGCTGAATGGTTACCAAGGTTATGGGACAGTATAATGGGTGGCAAAAAAGCAAATGACTTATTAGAGCTTACAAGAAAAAACTTTAAAGAAATAGTAGCCTTTAATGCTCAAGCAGGTAATACCAATCTAATTGAAGAAGTTCTAGGAGTTAGTTCTGAAACTGCAGCTAATATAGCTGATATAGAAGGTTTAACTGGAGAATTAAAAAATACTCTTCAAATGGGAGATGGTGGACTTTCGGATATCAATGGAATGGATACGAGTCTTAGAGAGATTGTAGATACTGTAAATAGATTTGATGGTAAACCTATAGAAGACTTTGGGTTTATGACTTTACCTGGTGTATTTAAAAATATGACTGATGTAGAAAAATCAGTTTATGATATGGCTATGGGCCTTCATGAAGCAAATAAAGCAGCAGGTGGAGCAGGGTTAACTCAAGAACAATTAAATCAAAAACTAAAAGAATTTAATCATGACGCTAAAGAATCTGAAAAGCTAATGGAAAACTTAACCAGTGCTTTTGAAGGTGGAGCTGAAGCAGTAGGTAAATTCCAAAATCAATTTTTACCAAAAACAAAAGTAGATGATATACTTGGCTCTTTAAATGCTATGGAAGCTTCGGTAGCAGCTTTAACAGACCCTGCAAAAATAGAACAATTTTTTCAATCTTTTGCTGATTCAGATAACCCTTTTGGAGTTCTTTTTACTCAATACAAAGAAGAAAATGAAAGAGAATTAGATGAATATGCAAAAATGGCTAGAGGCATGCCAGACATTTTAAAAGCCATAAATGAGGATAGAGGTAAAGTTGATGAATCAGCCTTTAAAAAAGTTATAGACTTTTATGAAGAATATAAACAAGGTGTTCTTGTTTTAGCCCAAGAAACAAAAAGATTAAAGTTTGAAAACAAAGGTCTCATAGAAGGTCTAGCAATGGGAGATAAACTTAGAGAAAAAGTAAATGCAAATAATAACAGCATTTTACGAAATAATGCAAAAATAGCTAGAGATACTTTCGAAGTTCAAGGAATGGGCTATGGCTTGGAAAAAGATAGTGTTGAAGCGACAACAAAAAAATATTTAACAAGAGTACTAGAAGCAAAGACCGTTGAAGAAATTAAAACATTAAACCTAGAATTAGGAAAAATTGGGTTAAATACAACAAGAGTATTAGCACTTGGAGCTGGATTACATGAAACAATTACAAAAGAGCTAGAAGAACAAATACATATACAAACAAAAACTCAAAGATTAGAAGTAGAAAGAATAACAGTTCTTAAAGAAGTAGTAAATGCTCAAAAAGAATTAAATGCTCAAAAATCAAAAGAAGTAATGCTAAACGCTCAAATGTTAGCACTGACATCTGGTGGAAGAACTCAATTAAGTGCAAGAGAAGAAGCAAAAG
>Ga0315320_10001231_pt1 | contig 21314 bp, 22 predicted proteins | sample M140m21515metaG_FD_203458 | JGI IMG/M metagenome (GOLD analysis project Ga0315320, IMG submission 203458) | Ammonia-oxidizing marine archaeal communities from Monterey Bay, California, United States - M1 40m 21515 | ecosystem: Environmental > Aquatic > Marine > Coastal | place: USA: California... | reverse complement strand
GATCACGATGTCGTTGAACTCTCGAATCTTCAGAGGCAGATAATTCATTCCACCGAAGATTTAGGTCGTAAAAAAGTAAAATCTGCTGGAAATCAAATCCACTCTTTAAACCCCAACACAAAAGTTAACCTAGTTAACGAAAAACTCGACGAATCCGGATTCAATAACCTTTTCCCAAATGTCGATGCAATCGTAGACGCAACCGACAATTTCGAATCGCGATTTGAAATCAATCACTTTAGCGTTAAGCATTCCAGACCACTAATATCAGGTGCAGCCATAAGATTTGAGGGCCAAGTGTCGGTTTTTCAAGCCACCAAAGGCGTCAGTCCCTGCTATCGGTGCCTCTATTCAGACGGAATAAATATAATTGAGAATTGCGTTGACACTGGCGTTATATCACCACTGTTAGGCATTATTGGGAGCATACAAGCACTTGAAGCACTGAAAATCTTGATGGGAATAGGAGAGGCGCTCGATGGCCGACTTTTACTTCTAGACGCTCTAACAATGGAATGGCAAACCATGAAATTTCAAAAAGATCCTAAATGTCCCGAGTGCGGCTAATAGCATTGGTTAAGCAACGAACACTTTCAATCAGGACGCGTGCCCGACTCACAAAAAACTAGCTGTGCTAGTATTAAGGGATTAAGCATTACTTTTAAAATCTTTCTAAAAATCGTAAAACAAATTTCCATGACTACCTTACACGCTAAAAACTTTCTTCTAATATATCTTCTCATAATATTTTGGCACAGCAATGTATCCAGCGAGACTGTATATGTGACCGACAAAATGCGCGTGGGTATTTATGCGAGCCAAGACCTTAATAGTAAAATTTTAAAGATCCTCTCAACCGGAGATAAATTAGAGATCGTACGGGAGACGGAACTAATGTCACTAGTAATTGACGACTCGGGAATACAGGGATGGATTGATAAAAACTATCTCATGAAAAATAAACCTGCCGCAATGCTCCTAAAAGATGTTTCAGAAAAGAGCAACCGAGATGCTCTCCAACAAGAGGCAACGAACGTTCCAAAAGATAATCATGCGACTACTGATGACATAAACACTAAGACAAATGATTTAAAGAAAAACAATACTCGCCTGAAAACAAAACTTGCTCAAGTACTCCCCAGAGTAAAACAGTGTGAGTCACGTGCATCTATTCTAGAGAAAAAAAACGAGCGATTGAACGAAGAGCTTACCATTAAGTGCGCGTCGGCAGATATGACTTCTGAAGATACGGTACCCCTGCTCAACTACCAGAAACTAGAAAAGCGACTGACAGATCTTACAAGTTCGATTGATGACCAAGTTACTGAGAAACAACCTCCATCTGAAAATAATTCCAATCCTATCTCAATAATTAAACACTATTGGCTCTGGATTGTAGCAACTATGGTCGTCCTCATTGTCTTTGGGGCGTTCATAGGCGCATACCTCCTGGACTATTCCAATCGGCGACGTCACGGTGGATTCCGTATCTAAAAAACCAACTAGGAAGTAAATTTGAAAATAGCAAGCTGGAATGTCAATTCAATCAGAGCCAGATTAGACCATTTAAAAGACTGGCTAAGTACAAGTCAGGTCGATATTTTGGCGCTGCAAGAGACTAAGGTTCAAGATGCAGACTTTCCCGTTTCCGAAATCTCTGAGATGGGATACAACTGTCTGTTTAAGGGTCAAAAATCTTATAACGGTGTAGCTATTTTATCTAGACAAAAAATGCGACTCTTGGAAACGGGAATCCCTGACTTTGAAGATAATCAGTGCCGCTTGCTTAGTGCTAGCGATGACAACGTCACTATAATTAACGTGTATGTCCCTAATGGCTCGGCGGTTGGATCAGATAAATTTGAATATAAAATCAAATGGCTGAATGCATTAAAAACCTGGCTGACGCGCCTAGCACAAGAAAAAAACAACCTAGTTCTGCTAGGAGACTTTAACATTGCTCCAGAAGATGAAGATGTGCACGATCCAGAATTGTGGCGAGATAAGATTTTGTGCAGCGCTGAAGAGCGCAGCTTTTTGGAAAGTATGGAGACTCTAGGCTTAATAGACACTTTCCGAGAATTTTCACAGGCCGATAGCTCCTTTTCATGGTGGGATTATAGAGCGGGTGGATTCCCTAGAAATCGAGGATTAAGGATCGACCTGATATTGGCCTCTATTGCTTTCCAAAAAAACTTGAAGAGCAGCGCTATCGATACTATTCCAAGAGGTTGGGAGAAGCCTTCAGATCATGCCCCAGTCGTCCTTGAATTGGCGCTTAATTAGTATAAAGAACCCAATCACCTATATCTAAAAGACGCACTCTTGACCGAGTTCCTAAATTTGTAGGATAAATAGTTGCAATAAAAACCGTAGGAATCTAAACTCTCTCTCCCTAAATCGAATTGGATCTTAGAGCAGATATCAATGAAAGAAGAAATACATCCAGAATACAAGCAAGTCCTATTTCATGACACTAGCGTGGATAAGTACTTCTTAGTAGGCTCCACGCTTAAAACTGATCAAACAAAGGAGTGGACAGACGGGAATACCTATCCCTACTACCCCCTTGATGTCTCCTCTGCCTCGCATCCGTTCTATACGGGCACGCAAAAAATAGTAGACACCGCAGGTCGCGTAGATAAGTTCAGAAAACGCTACGGCATGGGTGCTGGCGAAAAATAGAACTTCAAGTTGATTCGCACTAGAATCAAAAGTCATTCTAGACGATAACTATCGTCATTTTGGTTCATCAGAAAACCAATCGGATAAAACCGCCCACGCTTCCTCGCTCCCGATATGTTTTGCTGCAGAAAAAAGTTGCGCGGAGATATTGTCTGTCCCCAAATCTTTTATTCGTTGGCTGACCTCAGACAATACTCTAGCTCTTTGGCTTTTACCTAACTTATCAATCTTATTTATCAGTATATGCATAGGGACGCCACAATTAGCGCACCAATTAGTTAGAACTTCTTCTTGAGGTTTGAAAGGGTGCCGGCAATCCATAACTAAAAATAGACCAGCCAGAGAAGCACGACGCTCTAAGTATTCGGGCAACTCTTTCTCCCAGTGGCTACGAAGCGTTTTCGATACCTTCGCGTAACCAAAGCCTGGTAAATCTACAAGCCTACGGCTCGGCGCCAAACCAAACACCACCAAATGTTGAGTCCGCCCTGGCGTACGACTGGTTCTGGCTAAGTTTTTCTGACCACAGAGCACATTTAACGAACTGGATTTGCCACTATTCGACCGTCCAGCAAATGCCACCTCTCGACCGACATCTTCAGGAAGCATGGTACATTTGGGAACACTTAACAAGAAAGAAGCTCGCTGCATTAAACCGCGAGCTTCTGAAAAATTCTGCTTTTTGCTAATCGCCCTGCTCCAATTAGGATAAAGATTTTATAATACCATCCTAAAAAATGTTTTTTTTTGCAGATCCAACGCAAGCAAACGTATATAATAGGATTTATAAAATTTATTAATTGAGAGCTGTATTGATGTGTCATAGGATATTCTGCCAACAGTTGTTGCTGACCGTAACGTTACTTTTATCGCTAGGAGCTTTCGCTAATGGCGAGCAAAAAGCTGCTGTATGTGGCGCTTGCCACGGAGTAGATGGGAATAGTATCAATCCGGCATGGCCTAGCTTGGCGGGGCAAGGAGCGGACTATATCGTAAAACAATTACAGGCTTATAAATCAGGAAGTCGGCAAAATGGGCTAATGTCTCCGATGGCGGCAAATTTGAGTGATATCGATATGATAGAAATCGCTGATTATTTTGCCAAGCAGTCGCCTAAAATTTACTTCACATCAGATGAAGAAAGTGTCGTCGCGGAGAAGATCTACCGTGGGGGCGATAAATCAAGAGGAATACCGGCGTGTATGTCATGTCACGGTCCTAATGGCGCCGGCAATCCAGCGGCCAAATACCCAGCGCTAAGAGGTCAGCACGCAGACTATACTGAAGGTCAATTACTAAGTTATCGCGATCGGACTAGAGATACTGATCAACAAATGATGATGCGTTCTATTGCTGCTAAGTTATCTGATGAAGAAATTACACAGCTATCCAAGTATGTCTCCGCATTGCACTAGCATCGAAACGGGCTTGGTTTAATTGGTATATCGAATCAAGTTCTTAATTGCCATCGGCTTGGCGGTAATATGCTTTGTCGCACAGGCCGAAAAAGCAGAAATAAAGTGGATTGAAGGCACCCACTATTTCCAAATAACCCCGCCAGTACATGCTTCCCGACCTCCTTCTGAAACCAAAATTGTTGAGTTTTTTTGGTACGGTTGTGGTCACTGCTTCGACTTTGAACCTGCTCTAGGCGTATGGAAAAAAAACATCAACCCTGAAATTCAGTTTGATCAAATACCTGCTGTTTTTGACCGAAAATGGGCACCTCACGCCCGTGCATTTTATACCGCAAAAAAACTCGGAGTCCTCGACAGTATGCATCCGAAACTATTCAATGCATTGCATGTCAGGAAAGAAAAAATTTATACAGAAAAACAAATAGGTGCATTTTTTGTGGAACATGGTGTTGACAAAGATGTATTCGATGAAGTTTATCATTCCTTCGAAATAGACGTCAGTGTTCGCAAGGCAATGTCCCTAACACGAGCCTCAGGTATCGGCGGGGTGCCTTCTATGATCGTCAACGGACGATACAGGACAAGCGTCCGGAACACGGGATCATTTGAAAACCTGTTGGGCGTCGTCGATTACCTAGCGACTAAAAAATAAATAATTCGTGGCTTGCAAGAGCTATCTAGTTAGTAGATTTTAGATAGCAAGCAAAATTAACAAGGTCGTTCATCAAACTGTCATGAAGCATCGGCAGAATGCAATCTGTTCGTTATGTTGTAAATTCTGAGTTTTAGCCCTAAGGAGGTTAATAGTGATGTTTAAACGTCTTCTCTCCGGCGCCTTGTTAGCGCTTATTTTTTCCGGCAACGCCAGTAGTCTAGAAGTCGATGCTAATATAAAAAGCTATCAAAAAGAGAGTGGTGTTTCTGGCAATCTTAACAGCGTCGGTTCAGATACGCTCGCAAACCTGATGACTCTATGGGCTGAAAGCTTTCGGCTATTCTACCCAAATGTGAATATCCAGATTCAGGCAGCAGGTTCGTCCACCGCACCGCCAGCTCTTACTGAGGCAACGTCAAATCTTGGGCCGATGAGTAGAAAAATGAAGTCGAAAGAATTAGCTGCATTTGAGAAAAAATACGGCTATAAACCAACCGCCGTGCCCGTAGCCATAGATTCACTAGCCATATTTGTCCACAAAGACAATCCAATTAAAGGCATGTCTATTAAACAAGCCGACGCCATATTTTCCGCTACTAGGAGGTGTGGTGGTTCCTCCGATATAAAAACATGGGGAGATATTGGGCTATCTGGTAGCTGGAGAGATAGAGCAATTCAGATATATGGTCGAAATAGTGTTGCCGGAACTTACGGCTACTTTAAAAAGCGAGCCCTATGCAAAGGAGATTTCAAAGACTCAGTCAACGAACAACCTGGCTCCGCCTCAGTTGTTCAAGGTGTGACCAAGTCAATTAATGGCATAGGATACAGCGGCATTGGTTATAGAACTTCGGGGGTTCGACCAATAGCAATCTCAAAAAAAGGGGATGGATTTATTGAGCCTACAGGAGAAAATGCTATCAATGGCACTTATCCATTATCGAGGTTTTTGTATGTCTACGTTAACAAGCAGCCCAATAAGCCATTACCTCCTTTGGAAAGAGCGTTTTTAAAAATGGTATTAAGCAAAGAAGGACAAGAAGTAGTCATAAAAGATGGTTATATTCCGGTACCGGCTAAAGTCGCTAGCAAATACATGGACGGAATACTTACAAATTAAAAATGCCCCAGCTCATAAAGCCCCTTACTAAAGGGGCTTTTTTTTGAGTTATGACCTATTAGCTATAGATTGAGATGTCACCCCCCTGTACCAACATGCGAAAACTCTCTATCCGCGCCCAGTCTGAGTCAACTTTTACCCGGAATGTAATAAATATTTATACAACTCGCTCTAGAGTAGAACGCGTTTTACGCTATAATAGCTCTCTAAGATATTTGCAAAAACCATTATGCTTAACATAAAAGCATACAACTTGATGAGAGCACCCTATGAGTGATCAAGAAGATGACGTATTCGTTAGAAATTTCTCCCTAGTTTTAGCTGGGCTGGTGGTGGTTGGCTTAGGCGCTTATGTCCTTGCCATAGCCGTGAATAATGACTTTCAAAAAACGCAAGACCACGGTGCCGTTGTCGTAGAAAGAATACAGCCCGTAGGCACGCTCAATACCAGTGACAACGTGATAGCCCTAAATAGCGACCAAAATTCATCGGCTGCGCCGAATAACACTAATGAAGGTTCTACCGGATCTCAACCAAAAGTCGCACTAGGGAAGTGCGAGGCCGTGGTCAATGCGACAGACACTATGCAATTCGATACAAATGAGCTTAAAGTCGACTCCTCCTGCTCGGAGCTTAAGCTGACTCTCAACCATACTGGAAATCTCCCTGCAAACATTATGGGTCACAATATCGTTTTTGTTGCCGAATCGGACTTCAGTAGTCTTATATCAACTATTGACATGGCAAATGGACCCGAGAATGGGTACCTCCCGGACAGCGAACTTATTTTAGGGCAAACTCAACTCATTGGAGGGGGAGAAAGTTCTTCTATAACTCTGGACCTTAGCCCATTCCAACGTGGCGTAAACTATACGTTTTTTTGTAGCTTTCCAGGCCACTATTCTATGATGAAAGGAAAATTTACAATTTAGATCGGTATCTTACTCAGAACAAGCATTTAATAGGTTTCTATCGATCTTCTAGAGCTTTCTTATAAGCACGATCAGTCACTTGCTCAAAGTTCTTTCGTTTGTCTCTAAATTTCTGGTAGGACTTTAGCACTTTGTCGAAATTCTCATTATTCGAAGCCTCTTCCAGCATAACCTCCTCGGTAAAACCTGCCAAATAAGACAGGACTTGCGGCGGAAACTCTAATATCTCAACATGCTGCTTTTCTTTTAGTAAATTAAAAGCCTCAGCATTTAATACTTCAGATTGTCCAAACATATATAAGCTCGCCGAGGCTGCCGCCGCTTTGACAATAACCTTCAAGTCTTCAGGCAGAGAATTCCAAGCCTCCTCATTAATTATCAATTCTAACTGAGTTCCGGGCTCATGCCATCCAGGAAAATAATAATATTTTGCCGCTCTATCTAAGCCCATACGAACATCGTGCAGAGGACCCACCCATTCTGTAGCATCTATCACACCTCTCTCCAGCGCACTGTATACCTCGGACGCATCATAGAGAACGGGATTACCTCCTGCCTTGGCTAATACTTTGCCGCCTAGGCCAGGGATCCGCATCTTTAGGCCTTTCAAATCATCTATTTTTTCAATTTTTTTATTGAACCATCCACCCATCTGGATACCGGTGTTACCCAAAGGAAATGGGACTACCCCGAACGGTTTATATAATTCTTGCCACAAATCCAAACCGTCACCACCATATATCCATGCCCAAGCCCCGTTTTGCGTCATACCAAAAGGCACCGTGCTGAAAAACTGTGCTTCAGGGATCTTACCTGCCCAATAATACGCGGCACCATGACCCATCTGGACCGAACCTTGTGATACAGCATCGAACGTTTGTAGAGCAGGAATCAACTCACCACCGGCATAAACGGTGATTTTAAGGCGTCCCTGGCTCATGATAGCGACGTCTTCAGCAAATTTTTCCACCGTGTCATGATTTATAGGCAAATTCGGGGGCCAAGCGGTCACCAACTTCCACTGAAATTTCTCCTCCGATCTAACGGAGTTGCTCACTTCGTTATCTGTTGAACAACCCGACAAGCCGATAATGACAAAAATAATTACCGCGATATTTAATCCAAACTTAATTTCTTTCATTAGAATAACTTACCTGCCCACTTTATATCTTTTCCAGCCCCGCATAACCAGCCACCAACCATTTTGAGCCATTAGCTACAAAATTGACCTGCAACCGTGCTTGATCACCTCGTCCTTCGATTTGTAGGACCGTACCTTCTCCGAAAGTTTTATGTCTTACAGTACAGCCTAGATTATATTCGCTCTCCGAATTATCTTCGACATCGGTACTATATCGCTCATGAGTACTATAAAAACTACCGCCAACTCTGATATTTTCCAGCGCTTGTTCCGGAAGCTCGTTCAAAAAGCGGGATGGCCTAGGATAATACTCGCTTCCGTGTAGACGCCTCGACTCAGCATTCGTTATGATCAACTTTTTCATGGCGCGGGTAATACCAACGTAACATAATCGCCGCTCTTCCTCTAACTGCAGTGGATCATCCACAGATCTCTGGTGTGGGAATAATCCCTCTTCTACACCAACGATGAAAACTAACGGAAATTCCAACCCTTTCGCCGAATGCAAAGTCATTAACTGAACACCATCTTCGTTTTCATCCACTTGGCCTTCACCAGACTCTAAGGCCGCATGCGCCAAAAAGGCGTCTAATAGTGACATATCTTCATCGGCAGATTGACCTGAAAAATCTTCAGCGGCAGCAATTAATTCGTTAAGGTTTTCAATCCTATCAAAACCTCTCTCGCCTTTTTCTTTCTTATAATGATCTTCCAAACCACTCAGAGAAATAATATTTTCTAATAATGGTGCCAGACTTTCGTCTCGCGATAAAACGGTCATTTGATCAATCAACTGAACAAAACTTTTAAGCGCACCAATCGCCCGAGCCGAAATTGATTTATCTTCGATGATGCTTGCAATCGCAGACCACAAGGTACAATCTCGGTCGCGGGCAATCAAACGAACCTGCTCAAGACTTCGTAAGCCTATGCCTCTTGACGGTAAATTGATGATGCGTTCAAGCGCAGCATCGTCCGCGCGTGAATTGACAAGTCTTACGTAGGCTAAAGCATCTTTGATTTCTGCCCTCTCATAGAACCGAAAGCCGCCGTAAACTCTATAAGGTATGTCTGTCTGTCTCAGGGCATCTTCCAGCACCCTAGACTGCGCGCTGACGCGGTAGAGAATAGCGCACTCCGATAATCGATACCCACTATCGAACCATTGTGAAACTCTGTCCGCCACAAAGCGAGACTCGTCTAAATCATTGTAGCCGGAGTAAAGCGATACTGGCTCTCCCTTAGCGCCATCTGTCCAAAGTTCCTTGCCTATTCTTGAGGGGTTATAGCTAATGAGAGAATTAGCGCAGTCTAGTATGTTACTGGTTGATCGATAATTCTGCTCCAATCGCACCATATGGTGCTGAACAAAATGATCACGAAACTTCTGCATGTTTTCGACCTGTGCTCCCCTCCAGCTATAAATAGACTGATCATCATCTCCAACTGCAAACAAGTGGCCATCTGACCCAGCTAACTGCCTCAACCATGCATATTGAATAGCATTCGTGTCCTGAAATTCATCGACTAATATATGTCGGAAACGTCGACGGTATTGCGCTAGGAGTGCAGGACATTTCCGCCACAAATCATTAGCGCTCAACAACAATTCAGCAAAATCGACTAAACCGGCTCGTTGGCACGCCTGCTCATATAATTTATAAACTTTGACCATGTTCAAGAAATTTTGATCGGCATAGTCATCTATTTGTTCTGGTCGCTCACCTCTATCTTTACGGTTATTGATAAACCACTGCGCTTCTTTGGGAGCAACCTCTTCATCTTTAAAGCCGCTATCTTTAATTAATCGTTTGATTAGCCTCAATTGATCATCAGAGTCAATTATCTGAAATCTTTGTTTCAGGCCCGCTTCTTTCCAGTGATGCCGTAATATACGGTGTGCGATATTATGAAAAGTACCAACCCACATTGAGTCAGTATCTGAATCAGTCAGATTCCGAATTCGGTGTCTCATCTCTGCAGCAGCCTTATTGGTGAAGGTCACCGCTAAAACGCTGGAAGGCAACGCTTGCCCTGTTTCCAAGTACCAGGCCACTCGATGCACCAAGACTTTTGTTTTACCACTTCCTGCACCCGCCAACACAAGGACATGTGGAGAATTAGAAGTGACCGCATCAGACTGCCGAGCATTCAGTCCATCTAAAATTACGCTATGTTCCATATTAGTACTTAAAATTTGTATCTAGAGCACTGGGGGCCAAATAATTGCTTATAATAAAACCAATGTTTAGTGCTTGCTGCAGAAAAAGGTTACGATACCATATATGACTTCCACCAAAAATGACGTATTTTATTCTCCTAACAAACTTCAAACGATAGCAGAAAAAATACTCGATATTTCATTACAAGAAGGTGTGAAAGAAGCGGAAGTATCTGTGTCTGCAGCGGACGGGCTCGAAATCACGGTACGAGAAAATGTCTGTGAAAGTGTAGAAAACCAGCAAAAGCAAAGTTTAGCTATCACCATCTATGATAATGGCCGCAAAGGCAGTTCCATAACCTCTGATTTTTCTGATGAGGCGCTTAAAAAGACCGTCAAAGCGGCGAAAATCATCGCCACTCATGGGCAGCCAGATAAATACGCGGGATTGATTGAAAAAAGCTACTTATGTAATGAGTTTAAGGAACTAGGCCTAGACAATCCTTGGCCCGTCGAAACCGAGCAACTAATTGATTTAGCGAAACAAGTAGAGTCAGTAGGACTATCCAAAGCTACGGCAAAACAACAGTCCGACGGCGTGACTATCAGCAAATCAAGAGGCAGTCGCGCTTACGCAACTACAGACGGTTTTAATCAAGCCTATTGTGCAACTCAGAACAGTATAAGTTCGATAATGATTGCAAGCGACACATCAGGCAAAATGCAAAAGGGATACTATTATTCGAGCAATAGAGATCCTGAACTTTTGGAGAGTGCCGATCACATTGGCGCTATGGCAGCAACTCGCACCGAACAAAAGCTCGGCGCTAAAAAGATCTCTACGCAACGACTGCCAATAGTATTCTCCTCTCGGGTGGCCCCTGGACTTATCGGTCACTTACTGTCGGCCCTTTCCGGGAAGTCACAGTATGAAAAAACGTCATTCTTAAATGACAGCCTCGGAAAAAAAATTCTACCAAGTTTTGTCTCTATTAGTGAAAAACCACACATCATTGGAGGACTAGCTAGTACCAATTATGATTCAGAAGGTGTAACGACGTACAACAAAGAAATTGTGACTAACGGAGAAATTTCCCATTATATTTTAGACGGCTATTCTGCGAGAAAACTAGACATGGAACCTACTGGTAATTCTGGTGGGGTCACCAACATCCGCATAAGTCATAATGACCAAAGCCTTGCCCAAATGATTTCTCCTATCTCCAAAGGACTACTAGTAACTGAATTAATGGGTTTCGGGGTCAATAACGTGACTGGTGACTATTCTAGGGGAGCGACGGGATTTCTCATAGATGACGGGGAAATTAGTCATCCCGTAGAAGAAGTCACTATTGCAGGGAACCTATTAGGAATGCTTGCAGATATAATTGCCATCGGCAATGACGCCGAAACAAATAACTCTGTGCAAATAGGTTCTATTTTAATAAAAGAAATGACCGTTGCAGGTAACTAAAGGTATTCGAGTAACAACGGGGCATATCGAAATCCAGAAGACTAATTAAACCCCGCACTATAGAGTTGCGAATATAAAGTGTTATCGGAGAGCATTTCGTCATGCGTACCAATACCACTAACGCGACCACTATCTACCACCATAATTTGATCAGCCTCAACAATAGTTGATAGGCGATGAGCAACTATAAAAGTGGTACGACCACTTTTAAGACTTCTCAGTGCGGTTTGTACCAAACGCTCAGACTTGTTATCAAGCGCTGCAGTGGCCTCGTCCATGATTAATATTGGGGCATCTTTAAGAAAGGCGCGAGCTATAGCAATACGCTGTCGCTGTCCGCCAGACAGGCGAACACCATTATCGCCAACAATGGTGTCTAAGCCGTCAGGTAATAGGTCGGCAAAAATACTTACTTGCGCTCTTTCAGCGGCGGTAGCTATCTGATCGGGTGAGAAGGCTGTCTGAGATCCGTACGCAATGTTGTTGTAAATCGTATCATTAAACAAAACGATATTTTGACTAACATAACTCATATTATGCCTTACGCACTCTAAGCTATAAGAACTAAGGTCTTTTCCATCGACATGTATCGTTCCCCTAGTAGGAGAGTAAAAACGAGGCAAGAGATTCACAATACTTGTTTTCCCCGCACCCGAACGGCCAACAATCGCCCATGTTTCGCCGGGCCGAACGCTCATAGAAATATCGAATAAAACTTCCTTGTCATCATAAGTTAAATAAACATTTGAAAACTCTATCGCCCCCTCGAATCGGATAGTTTTTGCGCTAGTATCAATTTCAATTGGAGTATCAAGTAAAATAAAAACTGATTCTGCCGCTGCAATACCTCGTTGCAAAAATTCATTAACTCCAGCTAAACGCTTGATCGGAGGTAAGAGTAAAGCAGTCGCCGTAAAAAATGCGACAAAATCACCTTTTGTCATTCCAGAAACCGCCTGCTCTCTTAACGCGATCGCAATAAGAACAGCCACTGCCGACGCAACAATCAGCTGAATCACTGGAACTATCATGGCGCTCGTTCTTATAACTTTCATCTGAAATTTACGTGCTTGGTTAGCGGCATGAGAAAACCGACCTTGTTCATAGTAATAACTATTAAAAAGCTTAATCTCCCGTTGCCCTCTAATAGACTCAGACACAGAATTGTTTAGCTCACCCACCGACTCTTGTAAGCGGTGACTCATCAGCCTCATGCGCTTTGAGACACTTTTAATTACTATCGCGATGATAGGGCCAAAAACTAATAGCATGATCGCGAGTCGCCAATTCAAAAAAGTGAGATACCCTAAAAGTACAATTACTACGGTAAAGTCTTTCACCAACACTGTGACAACTTTCGTTGCCGCATCCGCCACCTGTGTGACGTCGAACGTAAATTTGGAAATCAAAACTCCAGAACTACGTTTATCAAAATAAGTCACCGGCAATCTAATAAGGACATCGAACATCTTGGTGCGAATGTCGTAAATCACTCTCTGAGCAACCCAGTTGAGCGCCACAGTAGCTAAATAGCTGAGTAGCCCACGGAAAAGAAATAGGCACACTAACAATATTGGGATAAGCATTAACTTGTCTGGCGCAGACAAGTCAAAGTCAGAGTCTATTATCGGTTTTAACAATGCGGGCAAAACCCACTCAGTCGAAGCCAGTAAAAACATGGACACAACAGAGAGAGCAAAAATTTTCCAGTGAGGAATAACTTGTATAATCAGGCGTTTATAAGTCTGCCAACTTTTCGATTCGAGGCCTAACATTTGGTCATTACTCTTCTGTATGCAAAATATTTACGTCGATGATAAAGCAATTTAGTTAAATGAATATCAATTTCTTCGTTTCATCCACGTTGCTAAGCAAGCAATAATGGCGCTATTAGTTAATTGATCAACAACTAAAGATGGTTTAGTAAAGCCGTCCTTTTGTACTTTACCTGCCAATCTTTGCCCCAAAACAAGAGTCTGGGCGTCATACAGACCTGGTAAACGTTCTTCTTTGATTTTTCTAAGAATAGCAGACAAAATTGCCCCGCTTGTAACTAGAATCACATCTGGAGTGCTAATCCCTGCTCGCTCGAGTTGAGGCGCTATCGGCTTCTCTGATATTCGTCGGATATAACATTCACAATAATCAACCTTACAACCGGTTTCTCGCAAGGTGGAGGCTAAGAGCTCGCGACCTTTCGTAGCTCGAAATACTAAAACCCTCTTTTTATTCGAAATCACTTCTTTAAAGGTAGAGCTGTCGAGTAAGCCTTCAGAGTTATAAATTTTGTCCGGCGTAATTGGATGCTTAAGGCCAGCATCCACCAAGGCTTGGGCCGTTCTTGGCCCAATCGCAAAAATTGTTTTATTTTTTAAAGAAACGCCGCTTTCATGAACTAGAGGAAGACCGAAGCGTACTGCATTTTTACTCACAAAGACGGCGCAATCAAAATCGTTTTTTATTACACCAACTGACTTATGGCCAATTTCCATAATTTCAATCATTGGCGTCACTACTGGTAACGCATTTACCATCCGAAGCGCCGACGCCAGAGCCTCGCTAGTTTCGGCAGGGCGAGTAACTAAAACGGAAAGATTATGCAACATACGCAGCTTGTCCATTTAAAAATCAATTAAATCAATTTTAGTAACTCGTCGGCCCCAGCTTCACGCATCAGTCGTCCCAACTCGTTTCCAACCTCTTCAGGCTCCCGCAGTGAACCAAATGTATTTTTACGAATAATTTTCCTGCCATCAGGCGAAGCTACTATGCCCTTTAACATCAAGTTATCTCCTTGAGTCTGAGCGAGAGCTCCTATCGCGGACTGACAAGTACCGTTCAAGTACCTGCTAAAGGCTCGTTCAGCAAAAACCTCTTGCGCGGATAAATCATTATTTAAACTACTGACAAGATTTCGCAATTTTTGGTCTTGTGTGAGTGCCTCTATGCCTATGGCGCCCTGACCAACCGCGGGCATTACCTCACCAACACTCAAGCCATGAGCTGCAGAGTCATATAGCCCTAAGCGTCTAAGCCCAGCCGATGCCAGCACTATAGCGTCAAAATCACCGTTTTTTTGTTTCTCAATCCGGGTAGGCACATTTCCACGCAGATCTCGAATCAATAGATCCGGCCGAAGCGCCAATAATTGACTTTTTCGTCGTAGACTTGATGTGCCAACTACCGCACCTACTGGAAGGCTTTCGAGATCATATCCCTTTTGAGACAATAGAACGTCTCGGTAATCTTCTCGTTCTAATATAGCCATAATAGAAAACTGATCGGGCAATTGGTTAGGAATGTCTTTCATAGAATGAACCGCGATATCCGCTCGCCCATCCAATATGGCAACTTCTAATTCTTTGATAAACAGTGATTTTCCCCCAATCTTAGATAATGGGGTGTCGATTTTAAGATCTCCCTCGGTGACTACTTTAACCAGTTCCACCTGAAGGTTTGGTTCACGTTCTCTCAGCAATGATGCCACGAGATTACTTTGCCAAATAGCTAGCTGGCTAGTCCGAGTGGCAATCCGTATTTGAAACTGATCATTCAAGTCGTGATATCCTTGTGTAAAAAATGCCTATAATAGATTTGATTTTGTACATAATAACGCACATGTTAATTCAAAAATTGATTAGCCGCGAAATTGAATCTCTTGTTATGAATGACATCAACTGACATAGACACCCGAACAAGTACCTAGAGCCAAAAATATGAAAAAACGTCTTGGGGTTATTATGGACCCGATATCAAGCATCAAGCCTTATAAAGATACGACACTAGCACTGCTACTAGCTGCCCAAGAGTTTGAGTTTGAAATTCTTTATATGGAGTTATCGCATCTATCCGTGCTAGACGGTTCAGCTATAGCTGATACCCGAATAATCAAACTATTCGACTCTAATGACAAATGGTTTGAATTCTTAGACGACGGACCTAGCAGCACCAAATTATCGGATATCGATTGTATAATTATGCGTAAAGATCCTCCATTTGACATGGAGTACGTTTTCGCAACATACATTTTAGAGCTAGCTCAGTCACAAGGTGCTTTTGTAGTCAACAACCCTCGTTCAATAAGAGACTGTAACGAAAAACTATTCACGGCATGGTTTCCAGAACTCTGTCCTCCCACATTAGTTACTCGAAGTCACAGTCAGCTAAGAGACTTCCTCCAGCTTCACAACGATATTGTCGTCAAACCGCTTGATGGTATGGGGGGTACCTCAGTTTTTCGAATTAAACCTGGTGACTCTAACGCAGGGGTAATATTCGAAACGCTAACAAAGCTTGAAAGTAATTATTGTATGGCCCAAAAGTACCTGCCAGCTATCCTAGAAGGCGATAAACGAGTTCTGATGGTTAATGGTAAACCTATCCCATTTTCTCTTGCGAGAATACCTGCTGCTGGCGAGCTAAGAGGCAACTTAGCAGCCGGAGGTCGCGGAGTACCGCAGCCATTATCAGAAAGTGACCTAAAAATTTGTGAGCGTGTATCTGAAGAACTTGTCCAACGAGGGTTGCTGTTCGTTGGCTTGGATATCATAGGCGACCAATTAACTGAGATAAACGTGACTAGTCCCACCTGCGCTCGTGAAATCGACCTTAATTTGGATGAAAGTGTAGGCACCATATTTATGGAAGCACTAAAAAGTCATTTACAGGTCTGAAGGCCAATAAATGCAACTAAGTAAATACGATACCCCTATCAGTCGAACTATTGAAGCGAACACCGGTAATAGACTCACTTTTACTTTAGTAATCGCTTTCATTTTTCATGCAATGCTAACCATTGGAATAAATCCAACGATAAGTGAAACTGCTAGGCAGTCAACGTCTCCAATTCAAGTAAACCTTGTGCCAGAGCATGTTGATAAACCGCAAGGTCAAAAGCTCCTAAAAGAAGATACAGGAATCAAATCTGCGCCTATGCCACAGCCTATCCCATCGCCTGAAAAAATAAATCACAGCAAAAACCAAGAAGCTCCGTCATTAAAAATCCCTATCGCAAAAAAAAATGCGCTAGTCCCCAATGCTAAACAACTAATCAATCGTGCTTTGGCTATGGCAAGTTCAACGGGCGAAATACAAAGTGAACTGAAATCGGACAAACATAAAGTACGACACAAATATATCAGTGTAAACACTAAAGACTACAAATATGCGGCCTATATGGAAGCCTGGCGTGCTAAAGTAGAGCGAATCGGAAATATGAATTATCCAAATAAGGCTAGAGAAAAAGAGTTGTCCGGAAACCTTTCACTAGATGTTTCTTTAAGACAAGACGGCACAGTCAAGGAAATCAATATCCGCCGCTCATCAGGACACAAGGTACTCGATGAGGCGGCTATCGAAATAGTCAAATTAGCAGCACCTTTTGCGCCGTTTCCGAATTCTATTAAGAAGGAAGTAGATATATTGCATGTCACTCGAACGTGGAAATTTGTCAATGATCAAAATTTTTCGACCCAATAGGTTTTACCGTCTTTATCTTTATATCGAGCCCTACTAATGAACAGAGATAAATTTTTCAGGGCTAAATATGAGATCGTCAAATGACTAAAATAGCTTTAGGTTTCGATTATGGAGAAAAACGAATAGGGATCGCAGTCGGTCAAACCTTGACGCGAAGTGCAAGCGCTATAAAAACTATAACGACGACGAATAAAAAAATTGACTGGAACTCTATTACGATTTTAGTCAAAGAATGGTCTCCAGAAATATTCGTGTTGGGACGGCCGAGCTTAAAAAGTGGACATGAGCATAACCTAACACGCGAGATCGAGAAGTTTTCCCGCCGACTAACAGGACGCTATCAACGACCAGTCGAGTTTATAGATGAAAGACTTTCCTCCAGAGCTGCGGTAGACTATGTGCTAGAGGTCCATCACGCGGGATTAGATGCGGTTGCTGCAAAGCTGATTCTAGAGACCTGGCTCCAGGAACAGTCGGTCAAATAGCTATGAAAAATATACCAGCACTAGATACTGAAGAACTCATAAAAAGTATCGCCAGACAAACCCGTGCTTTGTTGGATGGGCTATCGTCGTCGAATACCTGTTTCGTAGGAATCCATACCGGGGGAGTTTGGTTAGCCCACCGTATTTGTCGAGATCTCGGTCTTTCAAATATGATAGGAGAGCTGAATATAGCCTTTTATAGAGACGATTTTAGTAAACTAGGAGTTCATCCGACAGTAGAACCCTCACAAATCCCTTTCGATATAAATGATAAGCATGTGATCTTAGTTGACGATATCCTACACACTGGTAGAACAGTCAGAGCTGCGATGAATGAGCTTTTCGACTTTGGGCGACCTTTATCGATTAACCTGGTTGTACTGGTCGATCGCAATGGAAGAGAGTTGCCCATCGCCCCAAATATATGCGGGGCATCAGTCTCACTAAAAGAACAAGAACATGTTAAACTACGCGGACCGAAGCCTTTGCGACTTGAGATGAGCAAAAATTCTTGAAAAAAAGAGCGTCATATATTCGCTTGAAGGAAAGTAGCCAAAAGCGTTTGAGGCCGGTGTTGATTTAATGGACTCGCAAAATATCCAATTAGATCAGACCGGCAAGTTAAAACACTTCCTATCCATAGATGGTCTTTCGAAAGATCTTATAACAACGATACTGGATCACGCTGAGACCTTCACTAGCGTGAGTGAACGTTCCTCGAAGAAAGTCCCAATCTTGCGAGGTAAGACAGTTGTCAATCTTTTTTTCGAGTCGAGTACCAGGACAAGGACCACATTTGAACTTGCGGCCAAGCGACTATCTGCAGATGTGATGAATATCAATCTTGAATCGAGCGCCACAAAGAAGGGAGAATCCTTATCTGATACCCTGAAAACTTTAGAAGCTATGCAAGCCGACATGTTCGTCGTCAGACACCAGGATAGCGGGGCTGCTGAATTCATTGCCCGTCAAGTTGCGCAAAACATAAGCGTGATAAACGCTGGAGATGGAAGCCACTCTCACCCAACTCAAGCGATGTTAGATATGTTTACTATCCGTAAACATAAAAAAACATTTGAGCAGCTGCGGGTTGCTATCGTTGGCGATATCGCACATTCGAGAGTAGCGCGATCGGAAATCCATGCTCTCCAAATACTAGGTGTGCCCGAAATACGAGTTGTAGGACCGAAAACCCTAATTCCGACAGCAATTGACAAACTTGGCGTACGTACGTTCAACTCTCTTGAAAGCGGCATTGATAAAGCTGACGTAATAATTATGCTCAGATTGCAACAAGAACGGATGCGTAGTGCGCTATTACCCAGCGGGCGTGAATTTTTTAACACGTTTGGGCTAACCAAAGAAAAATTGCGCTTAGCCAAAAGTGACGTCATCGTAATGCATCCTGGTCCTATCAATAGAGGCGTCGAAATTGATTCTAAGGTAGCTGACTCACCCGAATCCGTTATCCTACAGCAAGTCACCCACGGCATCGCAGTTCGCATGGCAGTAATGTCCCTGACTATGGGGGCGTCTGTAACGTAGTGAAAATCTGTATAACAAATGGTCGAATAATCAACCCTTGTACGAAATACGATAAAGTTTCCGATGTTTGGATCGACGGCAAAAAAATTATAAGCGTTGGTAAAAAGCCAACCGGCTTTATCGCTAAAAAAGTTATTGATGCTACGAACCAAATAGTCTGCCCAGGATTTGTAGACTTAGGCTCGTACTTGCAAGAACCGGGATACGAGCACAAAGCAACTATTGCTAGTGAGGCTAAAGCGGCAGCGGCTGGAGGATTTACAAGTATATGCTGCATGCCTAAAACTAATCCCGTCATCGATACGCCTGCGGTAGTGGAACTAATCAAAGAGCGTGCACGTGGGATCGCTACGCCCAAAATATATTGTATTGGGGCGTTAACCGAGGGCCTCAAAGGACAAGTTTTGGCGGAAATGAGTGCTCTGCGTGAAATAGGCTGTGTAGGGGTCTCAAATGCTCGGGAAGCGATACAGGATACGGTCGTCCTTAAAAATTCTCTTGAATATGCTGCATCCATTGATTTGACAGTATTCATGAGTTGTGAAGACCCGTGGCTTGCTAAGGGCGGATCCATGCATGACGGATTGGTCAGCACTAAAAAAGGGCTCATTGGAATTCCATCCTCAGCAGAGCTAATCGCTCTGAGTAAAGTTCTAATATTAGTGGAACAAACAGGCGCTAAAGTCCACTTCCATGCTTTATCAGCAGGAAGATCGGTTAAATACATCTCCGATGCTAGACAAAAAGGTCTGCCGGTAACTTGTGATGTAAGTATTTCGCACTTAAATCTGTGCGACCAAGATATAAAGGACTACGATTCTAATTATCATGTAAGACCACCCCTACGTAGTCGTAGGGATAAGAGCACACTAATAAATGGCTTAAAAAAAAGGCAGATTGACGCGATCTCTCCTCATCATGAGCCTCAAGATGCTGACTCTAAAGCGACGACTTTTTCATCAAGTGAGCCCGGTATTTCATCATACGATACTTTTTTATCGTTATTATGGGCGCTGGTAAGAAGTGGTCAACTAACAGAAAGTAGAGCTATCGAATCGGTCAGCTGCGCCCCGGGAAGGGCGCTAGGTAAAGGCGATAATGGTATTATAGTGGGCGATGTAGCAGATATCTGCGTGTTTGACCCTAACTTAGTCTGGACCACACACTCCGACAATATCGTCAGTCGTGGCAAAAACACTCCCTTTTTAAATCGCGAAATGACGGGGAAAGTCACTCATACGATTGCAGATGGTCAGATCATTTATTCTAGGTCATAAGTTTCAATAGCTCTCAGAAAATGGAATCCAACGTGAATCAAGTCGCAAACCATAATCACGCTCATCGAGGAACAATTAAGATCTGTGACGGTAAAATATTAGCAACGCAGAGCTTCGAGGGCGAACAACATGTTATGCGGGTACAGTGCCCAGAAATCGTTGCCTGTTCCGAACCGGGAAACTTCGTCCACGTAAAATGCAGTAACGAGCTATCCATGCGCCGGCCTATGTCAATTATGCGGGCCTCTGAGAGAGATGGCTGGATTGAGTTCCTATTTAAAACCGTGGGTAAAGGCACCGATCTTCTCGCTAAGCAACAAGTAGGAGCCAATATCAGCATCCTAGGTCCAATTGGAACGCCTTTCAAACTATCAGGCTATAGAAAAAAACCTATTTTGATCGGTGGAGGTGTGGGAATTCCGCCGATGATCTACTTAGCCGAGAATATGAAAAAGCAATCGAACCTAGAGCCACTAGTTCTAATGGGCTCTGAGATCCCATTTCCATTCCCGTTGAAGCCCTCCCAAATTATGACAACCCGTGTACCAAACGATACTATCGCGGCGATGCCATTGCTCGAAGACTGGGGTATATGTTCACGATTGGCCAGTAATCAAGACTTCGCCGGTTGTTACGACGGGTTCGTAACAGATCTTGCCAAATTTGCCATACTGTCTTCCAGTAAACAAAATGATATTGAGTTATTCGCCTGCGGACCTACGGCTATGCTTAAAGTAGTGCAAAGTATAGCCGCCGAGTATGATCTCCCTTGTCAAATATCGCTCGAAGAACACATGGCCTGCGCGGTCGGGGGCTGTGCTGGTTGCGCCGTCGAAATCAATACACCTGAGGGTACAGTTATGAAAAGGGTGTGCGTGGACGGGCCTATTTTTGAAGCCGAGAATGTTGTATTCGGTGGAGGATAACCTCTCAAAAAAGGTAT
>Ga0315320_10001229_pt1 | contig 21335 bp, 20 predicted proteins | sample M140m21515metaG_FD_203458 | JGI IMG/M metagenome (GOLD analysis project Ga0315320, IMG submission 203458) | Ammonia-oxidizing marine archaeal communities from Monterey Bay, California, United States - M1 40m 21515 | ecosystem: Environmental > Aquatic > Marine > Coastal | place: USA: California... | reverse complement strand
TTGATTACCATAGTGACGATGTCTTGAATAATACAGACTGGTTCGAATATGATGGTCTTTACCCTGGCACACAGCGCCGCGTTATGGCGTGGGTTGGCGGTTCATACCAAGACTCTCCGCTAAACAATGCGGTTCGATGGGGGAGTGCATACAGCTACTCTTTTGTCGCAAACTCTGCACCACGTACAGGGAAAGTAGGAGTGTTCAGCTTCAAGCCAGGAGCTCCACCTTATTCTTTTGTAACCGCGCAAATCCCGCAATAATCATTGGTTGAATTAATTGATCCTCAAGCTCGCCGTCTGCGTAACTCGCGACGGCGAGCTTTGGTTTTGGTTCTGGTGCAGGTTTTACTGCTTGCGCATATCGCGCATTGGCTACTAACAGGCAGTAGCTTAGCGCCACTTGAGCCGTCCGAAGCAAGTCGGTTCGCTCGCGAGAAAGTCATTAACCCTGGACTGATAGTTCTCGGTGTTGCCATCGCCAGCACCTTACTCTTCGGCCGCTTTTTTTGTGGATGGGCATGCCATTTCCTGGCTGTTCAAGATGCTTGCGCTTGGGTGTTGCGTCGTCTCAAAGTTCGTGTGCGTCCACTTCGTTCGCGTGCTTTGCGAATCGTGCCAATCATGGCATTCGTTTGGATGTTCTTGGTCCCATTATATTCAAGAATAAGTTCTGGCGGCGTGCAGCATGCATCTAGCGAATGGGTGACAGAATCTTTCTGGAAAACATTCCCCGGCCCGACAATTTCAGTGATCACGTTTCTGATAGCAGGATGCTATGTGGTGTATTTACTCGGCAATAAAGCGTTCTGTAATTACGCTTGTCCGTATGGGGCTATTCTTGGTGCGAGCGATTCTTTTTCAGTAGGTCGTATTGTTGTTGATCCAAACCTGTGCAACTCATGTATGGCTTGCACAAAGGCATGCAGCTCTGACGTAATCGTCCACCAAGAAATCAAAGAGTTTGGCGCGGTAGTCGACAACAAGTGTATGAAAACCTTAGATTGCGTTGCGAGCTGCCCTAATCAGGCACTTAGTTTTCAATTGTCTACGCCGACGGTGCTCCGTAGTTCGAGCACCCCGAATGCGCCGCAACGACACCCACTATCTCTCAGTGAAGAATTGGTTCTAGCGCTGGGTTTTTGCTTCGGGTTTTTCGCGACTCACGACTTGTTCGGGGCAGTGCCATTTTTGTTGGCTTTAGGATTTGGTTTGGTGGCTGCTCACAGCGCTCTAGCCCTAAAGAAGAAAAACCTTTCCATGAAGCGATCAAAGGTTAAATACACGGCACATTTGCTAGCCATAGTGTTTTTCGCGCATTCCGGATTGGTCCAATCTCAGGCGCTGATGCGCGATCATTATTTCAACCAAACTTTTGATATGCGTATGGCCTATTTGCGCGGTGAGCTTGTGCTGCCATTGAAGCTAGAATCCTCGCAAAACTTCTTGCTAGCCGATGACTATGCTAGCCGCACTACGGTTTTGTCATACGCGGGCTTTGAGCGCAACGATTACGTGCATGCGTGGCGACACCTCGCCGAAGGTAATAATAAGCTCTTCGAAGACTATATGCTGTCGGTGTTGGACTACCGCCCAGGCTTTGGTGAAGTGATTTTCCAACTAGGAATTCACTATGGGATACAGGGGGACAGTCAGCAGGCCATCGAATGGATGCAGCAAATCACTGCCGACGACGCCAAATACGCTGCCGCTCAAGAATATATAGAAAAAATAGGTAGTCACCTCGAACAACACTAACATTAATCGGTGCGCGTCGATAAAATTTGCCCCTAATGTCAGATACAACTGCCACAGTTAAATACCGCAAAGATTACGCCCCGACTGATTTTCGCATCGATCAAGTCCATCTCGACTTCTTTCTCGAAGACGAATACGCTTTAGTTACGGCCGAGCTTAACTTTAGTCGCAGAACAGATTCAAACGCCACCAAACTTTTCCTAGATGGAGAAGACCTTGAGCTGCAAGAGATATATATCGATGGCATGGCCTTGTCAGCAGAACAGTATCTGCTCAGCGACGAAGGTTTACAGCTGCTAGACGTTGCCGAAAGTTTTGTTTTGAAGACGGTGGTTAAAATTCAACCGCAACTAAACACGAGCCTTTCTGGTCTGTACAAATCGGGATCAATGTTCTGTACTCAATGCGAGTCTTTGGGCTTTCGTCGTATTACTTATTACTTAGATCGTCCAGATGTAATGACGACTTTCAAGGTCAGCCTAAGCGCGGACAAAGAAAAATTTCCAGTGCTACTCAGCAATGGCAACCTGATGGATAGCGGCGACACTGCAGATGGTCGCCATTATTCCGAATGGCACGACCCGCACCCTAAGCCGTCGTACTTGTTTGCATTGGTGGCCGGCGATCTCGGTGTGTTGCGCGACACATTTACCACTTGTAGTGGCAAGCTTGTCAGTCTATACGTTTATAGCGAGCACGAAAACGCCGACAAGTTGGCGTATGCTATGCAATCGTTAATAGAGTCGATGAAATGGGACGAGGAAGTTTATGGCTTCGAATACGACTTAGAAATTTATAATATTGTTGCTGTCGGCGATTTCAATATGGGGGCGATGGAAAACAAATCGCTTAACGTGTTTAATACGGCTTATGTCTTGTCGTCACCAGAAACAGCTACCGATAGCGATTACGAAGGAATCGAAGGCGTCATCGGCCACGAGTATTTTCATAACTACACGGGCAACCGCATCACTTGCCGCGATTGGTTTCAGCTAACCCTGAAAGAAGGGCTCACAGTGTTCCGCGATCAGCAGTTTAGCGCCGATATGGGCGACGCTGCATTGAAACGCATTGACGATGTCAATGTGCTGCGCTCGGTGCAATTCAGAGAAGATATGGGGCCAATGGCGCATCCTATCCGTCCTGATTCTTATGTCGCGATGGATAATTTCTACACCTCAACCGTCTATAACAAAGGCGCAGAGGTCATCCGCATGATGCATACTCTGGTCGGCGCCGATGGCTTTCGCAGCGGTAGCGACTTGTACTTCGAGCGCTATGATGGTCAAGCAGTGAGTTGTGACGATTTTCGTTTGTCCATTGCCGACGCTAACAATCGCGACTTCTCACAGTTCGAACTATGGTACTCACAGGCAGGCACTCCGAAAATTAGTTTGTCAAGCTCTTACGATGCCGATGCGCAACGTTTTGTTTTAAGCTGCGAGCAAAGCTGTCAACCGACTCCGGGGCAAGATGAAAAACTTCCGTTTCACATACCCCTGTTAACGGCACTGTTCGACAAAGATGGCAATGAGTTAGCTGGCGAGCGTGTTCTTGAATTATGTGAGCAACGCCAAGATTTCGTTTTTGAGAATATTACTACTGAACCCGTAGTGTCTGCCTTGCGTAAATTCTCGGCGCCAGTCACACTCGACTTCGAACAAAGCGATAGTGATTTGCAGGTGCTCATGTCGTATGACAGCGACACTTTCAATCGCTGGGAGGCGGGGCAGCGTTTTGCGACACGTGCCATTTTCGATTTAATGACTAGCTTGGCAGAAGGCAAAAGTATTGCTCCTAGCCCTAAGTTCCTCGACTCGATGGTAGAAATTGCCAATGACAAGCAATTGTCGCCGGGCATGAAGTCGTACTTGTTATGTTTGCCTGGCCACGCCGCCTTAAGCGGGCAGCTTGATGTCATCGACCCAGAATTACTGCAGAGCGCGCGCAAGGTTCTACGCACTGCCGTGGCTGACCGATTGCAAGATAAGTTTAGCGAGCTTTATGACGCCATGTCGAGTGACGAAGCGTACGAGCCCAGCCAGGAGCAAATCGGCCGTCGTCGTTTGCGCAATGTCTGTTTGAGTTACTTGAGTGTAGCTAGTACGGGTAACGGTGTAGAAATGTGTGCTACCCAATTTGCCGACGCAAGCAATATGACGGATTCCGTCTCGGCGTTGGCATGTCTCGCAAATCTCGATGTGCCGCAGCGCCAAACGGCGCTGTCTGATTTCTTCGAGAAGTGGCAAGATGAAGACTTGGTGGTCGACAAGTGGTTGTCGGTGCAAGCTTCAAGCTCGGCTTCGGATACTTTTGCGCGTGTAGTTGCTCTTAAAGAGCATCCGGCCTTCGATATCCGTAACCCTAATAAAGTACGCTCACTGATACGCACTTTTGCGGCTAACCCAGTGCATTTTCACTCCGCCGATGGCGAGGGTTACCGCTTTGTCGCAGACTGTGTTCTCGAGCTCGACAAATTAAACCCACAGATTGCCGCACGTATCGCCTCAGCATTCGCTCAATGGCACCGCTACGAGCCCTCGCGCTCATTACAGATGAAGCAGCAATTACAACGCATTTCAGAGCAGGACAAGCTGTCGCCTGATACTTCCGAAATTGTTAAGCTGAGCTTGCAAGCCTAAGTTGTTAAAATAGAGATATGAATATTCTGTTAGTCGGTTCAGGGGGTCGCGAACATGCCCTCGCATTCAAAATAGCCAAGTCGCCTTTGCTAAGCCATTTGTTTATTGCTCCAGGTAATCCTGGTACCGATGCTTATGGCACTAACGCGAATATCAGTGTGGATGACACTCAAGGCATCCTCGATTTTTGCGAGCGTAATGCGATCGATCTTGTCGTCATCGGTCCTGAAGGTCCGTTGGTAAATGGCTTGGCGGACAAATTACGTGAGGCGCAAGTGTTGGTCTTTGGCCCAAGTGCGGAAGCTAGCGAGCTAGAAGGCTCGAAGGTTTGGTGCAAAGAGTTGCTAGAGCGCAATCGCATTCCGACAGGCTCTTCTAGAACTTTCCGTGATTTCAATCAGGCGCTGTCTTATATAGATGGTGCAGTGAGATACCCACTAGTGATTAAAGCCTCCGGCTTAGCTGCCGGCAAGGGCGTGATGATCTGCCATGATCCTGTTGAAGCCAAAGAAGCTGCTAGTAAAGTTCTGCAGCAAAAAATATTTGGTGCTGCCGGTGCGTTAATGCTGGTCGAAGAGTTCCTTGAAGGCCCAGAGATTTCGGTGTTTTGCTTTACAGACGGCAGGACTTTTGTCCCGCTTGAGAGTTGTCAAGATCACAAGTCTTTACTCGAGGGTAATAAAGGACCGAACACTGGGGGAATGGGTGCAGTGAGTCCTAACAGCGAATTAAGCGGTCGTGCCAACGATATAATCGAGCGTAATATTCTGCTGCCAACCATCCATGGTATGGCACGCGAAGGGCGCAACTTTCAGGGCATCTTGTTTGCAGGTATTATGATGACTGCCGGCGGTCCAAAAGTTCTTGAATACAACGTGCGCTTTGGAGACCCGGAGACCCAGGTCTTGATGATGCGCCTCACCAGCGACATTGTGCCTTACCTAAAGTCATGCGCTGATTCCACTCTCGATGAACTTGGGGCTCCTGAATGGACGGCACAGCCTGCTTGTACCGTCATTTTGGCTGCTCCTGGATATCCAGGTGATTACGTCAAAGGCTTGCCGATTAGCGGTATAGAAGATATCGAGCAGTCTGACGCATTACAGGTATTTCACGCTGGCACCAAAATAGTTGATGGCCAATTGGTCACTAGTGGTGGTCGTGTCTTGGCTGTCACGGCTCTTGGCGACGACATCTCTGACGCACGTAAAAAAGCCTATGCCGCTGCTGATAAAATTCAGTTCGATGGTAAGCAGATGCGTACGGATATTGGTTTAGCATCAGAATTAGCAGGCGGGGTGAATTATTAATTACCAAGAAGCCGCTGTTGCGTTCGAATCTTTCTTGCGCACTAAAGGGCTGCGGGTTACTAATCCGCGCCGTGACATTTTGCGTATTGCCTGGAGTAGTCCCGAGCATTTCACAGCCGACGAAATGTATGTTTGGGTTTTAGAAGACGACGCCGATGCTTCACGAGCAACGGTCTATCGCACATTGGCTTTGCTCTCCCAGGCAGATTTTTTAGCTACGATGAACGATGGCAAAGGCACGGTGCTCTATGAAAAGCAGCTGAGTAGTGACGACCATCATGATCATATGATTTGTGTGGCTTGCCGTAAGATTATTGAATTTGTGTCGCACGATATCGAACGTATACAAGATGAAGTCGCCGCGCGCCACTCCTTTAAATTGCAAAACCACACACTGCGCCTAGAAGGGCTGTGTGTGGATTGTAAGTAAATTATTTACTATAGCGCTGAAGCGATTTCTTCAGCAAGAATCTGTGCTAACTCAGCGCGTCCGCGCATGCCAAATTCAGCGGCCAGTACGCGTACTGTACAGAAGTCGTGATTTTGCGGCATAATCAATACCATCACCGAGTAGTGAACTTGACCTTCTTTGAACTCGATGCGCAGTGAGCCGTTCGTAACAACTAGGTCGCTAACATCCTCTCGGGAATTGATTGTAGCTTGGCAGACTGCGAAGGCATCTTGCGGTGTAGCATTGAGCAATATTTCGCCAGAGTCGTTGCGGAATTCATCGGCTGTCCATACTCCGGCAACAGCCCCAATGCCAACGATAACGAGCGGCCCAGCACACGAAGCGAGTAGTAGGGCAGGAATAACTAAGAAGCGAGTAATTTTCATTCGAGGTAGAGCCAGTTTAGGCTACCTCGATTGTATCGCGAAGCAACTGCAATTCGTAGTCCCAAAGTTGTGGATGTTTGAAACTGTCAAAAAGATGGGCAGCTAGGCCACGATGCTGCGATTTTAATAGCCGAGCATGCTCAAAGGCACTGCGTTCAACCCATTGCTGCTCACACAACGGCTCTGTTCTGTGCAATTTGAAGAAGGGGTTTAGCGTGATATTGCATAAATGGCGCAAGGTCGCCGCGCGAAAGGAATCGCAAAACCCACCCTCGGTCATGAAGTGCTCGCAATAAATCAAATGCGCGGCAGCCTGAATAATCATATTTGCATCGACCTCAGCAGGAATCCACATGAGCGGCAAGCGTGGGTGGAACACAACAGTCCGCGGCTCGTGAGTGTACTGTTGTTGGTGATGCTTGTCTAAGCTCGACCAAAAGCTATGCCAGTCATCGCCACACATTACTTCGAAAGCCGACTGCGGCAGTTCTAAATTCATACTAGTCGCCAAATTGTCGGCGGCCATTTCAATTAAGTATGCCAATTCTTCGGCATAATCGTCTTCATTGAAAACAGTGAAGTCGAGTAGAAACGCAGCGGCATGCGCTAAGGGTGGGGTGCGCATCCATGCCCATTTGTTTGGGCCAAACTGTAGAACCTCATCAAAGTCACGCTTGATGAGTCGATCCCACAAGGGTTGCGGTGAAAGGTGAATTGCCGTGACCTCAAGGCCGATGTCTTTTAGCAAGCGTGGCAAATGATTGTCAGCTAAATGCCAGTCACCAAAATGCAAGGCAATCTTTTTATGCGGATGCTCTTGGTGAATCGAATCAATAACCCTCGCACAATGCGCATCACGTTCGTAGGCATTGCCGTCCGCGCATACGCCGATAGTCTCATACTTCGCGCAATGCTGATCATCGAACAACAGCGGATAACTGTCGATAAGACACATGCCATTTTCGAGTACGACATTCTCGCAAACACTCTGGCCTTTGACGATGGAAGTACCACTCTTCAGTAGTTCTAAAACGACAAGCACATTTTGCCTGTCGTCCATATTACTGACAACGGTAGAAAAATCTTGACGCGATCTTTTAAGGGGATGGAAATCAGAAACAATCACGCACGGTGAATGTGCAATCACACGCATCATTTCATGTTCTGTTGCGCCAAGAAATTTGTTTTGCAAGCATTCCTTCCACGCGCTTTCATAATCACATAAATCCTCAGGAGTCGCAGGGGACTCTGAAGACCATTGATTTCGCAAGGCATGCTCAAATGTGAACAGCTGCATACTTAAACGCTGGGAAGGTGATTGCACGCCCCATTTGCGGCCGCAATCACCTTCACTTTAGAAAAACTTTCTAGACTTTGCTCTTGGCTAAATATGGCGCCAATAAGCCCTTAAAGAAGGACAAACCCTCACTGCCATCGCCCCAAGCGCCGTTTCCGCGGTCTGGAGTGTGTAGGACGGACAGGTTGCGTTCCGGGTGTGGCATCAGGCCCACAATACGCCCCGATGACGAAACGAGTCCGGCAATCGCGCCAATTGAACCTGAAGGGCAATCCGGCCACTGATCGGTGACGTTGCCGTCGCGGTCACAGTAGCGCAGAGCGATGGCGTTGGCGGCTTCGAGTGCTGCCACATCTGTTGCTCCGCGCGCGAGGACTATCTGGCCTTCTGCGTGTGCAGAGGGCGCGGGTAAGACACTGCCGGCAGGCAAAACATGTGACATAGATTCTTCAACGATCATGCGCGACCAACGCGCTTCGAAGCGATGCGAGGTGTTCCATGTGAGCGACACATCGACACCGTCAACTTGCGGTAATAAACCCGCTTTAACTAAAACTTGAAAGCCATTGCATACACCGAAGATGGAACCGCCGCGTTCATGTAGAGCATGTAATTCTTCGGATAAGAATTTCTCGACTTCGAGGCCGAGTACACGTCCTGCGCCAAGGTCGTCGCCGTAAGTGAAACCTCCGGGGATTGCAAACACATCGCATTCTCTAATCAGCTCCGGAGTCTTTGTTAGTTCGCGAATGTGAATTTCTGTTACTTCGGCACCAGCCAATTCGAAAGCGTAGCGTAATTCTCGGTCGCAGTTTATGCCGGAGGCAAATAGTTGGAGTACTTTTGGTTTCATGCTGGAACTTGGTTTGCAGTTGCTAGGGTGCTGCGCTGTGCACGATAAACGACTGCGCTATTGTGTTTTAATTCTAGTTGTGATGAGGCTGTCACTTGACCAATAGTCGCCCATTGCACGCCGCGCATAATTTCAGTAAAGCGCGGTAGGCTTTGTGTCGACACCTCGGCGATGAAACGTGTCGGCGCTTCGCTGAACAGTGCGCTAATACAGGTTAGTTTTTCGATGCTCGGTACAAGGTCGCTATCAATCTCGACGCCTAAACCATCGGCGCCAATAACCATTTCGGCTGCGGCTGCGGCTAAGCCACCTTCGCATAAGTCATGGCAACTAGCAATGAGGCCTTCGCCAATTGCTTGGTGGATGGCGTCAAAAATAACCACCGCTGTTTCGGTGTTAGGGCGCGGTACTTTTGAATCGGCAAGTCCCAGCAAATCGCTGGCAACACTTGCGCCGCCAGCGGCACTACTCACGCCAATTTGCACCAACAAGTTGTTGGCAGCCACGACATGCGAGCCGACCGTTTTAGCGCAATCATCGACGATTGCGGTTGCCGTGCACAACAGAGTTGGCGGGATAGCGACTTCTTCGTCACCAACGCGGTACTCGTTATTCAGGGAATCTTTGCCGCTAATAAAGGGAGTGCCATAAGCAATTGCCATTTCGTGACAAGCCTGTGCAGCTAATACCAATGAGCCAAGACGGTCTGGCTTGCGGCAGTCACCCCAACAGAAGTTGTCAAGAATTGCAGTGCGATGCGGATTACCACCTGCAGCAACAACATTGCGCATGGCTTCGTCGATAGCGTTGGCAGCTCCGGCATAGGCATCGAGCTCGGCCATGCGCGGCGCAATGCCGCAACCGACCGCAACACCTTGAGGCAAGTCAAGGCGCGGCTTGACGACAGTGCCGTCGCCCGCACCATTGCCATCAGCTCCTTGGTAGGGCTTTAGTACCGTGCCACCTTGAACCTCGTGGTCGTATTGACGCACCACATATTCTTTTGATGCGACGGACGGATGCTCTAAAACATCGAGTAACAATGCTTCGCAGTCAAATGCTTCCGGCCACGCAGTCGCATTTTGCGGTGGGCAGCTTGCAACGGCATGGTTAAGCGGTTGCGGGACACCGCCATGCAAGAAAGCCATTGGCATGTCGGCAACAACTTCACCGTGCCAACGCAAAATCAAACGTTCGTGATCGGCGAAGGTACCGAGTACGGTTAACTCGACGTCGTGCTTGTCGCACATGGACTGCAACTGTGACAAATCTTTTGGCGCAACCGAAGCGATCATTCTTTCTTGAGCTTCTGAAATCCAGATTTCCCAGTAGTCGAGACCCGCGTATTTTAGCGGAGCATTATCAAGGTCCACTTCGGCACCAATTTCTTCGCCCATTTCGCCAACAGCAGAACTGAATCCGCCCGCACCACAGTCGGTCACTGCATTAAATAAATCAGCATCGCGTGCTTCTAGTAAAACGTCGAGAACTTTCTTTTCCGTAATGGGGTCGCCAATTTGTACAGCAGCGGAATCAACCGACTCGCTGTCTTCGTGCAGCGCCTCGGAAGAAAATGTTGCACCGTGAATGCCATCGCGTCCGGTGCGACCACCGAAGGCAACAATTAAGTCGCCAGGCACTGCAGCTTTGTCGACATACTTGCGCGGTATTTCACCAATAGATCCAGCGAAAACCAACGGGTTGGCAACATATCCTGGATGTCGAATCACCGTGCCAGCAATAGTTGGAATGCCCATGCGGTTACCGTAATCACGCACGCCAGCAATCACGCCATCAAGGACGCGATTGGGATGCATGGTTCCTGGTGGAATGTCTGATTCGGCAATATCCTTGGGACCCACACAAAACACATCAGTAGACGCGAACGGACGAGCACCTTTACCCGTGCCAAGAATATCGCGGATGCATCCGCCAATGCCTGTGCCGGCACCGCCATAAGGGTCGAGTGCACTCGGATGGTTGTGGGTCTCAACTTTTACGGCAATGCCGATTTCGTCGGTCAGTGCGATGACACCGGCGTTGTCTTTGAAAACGCTCCAACACCATTCAGGCGATAAAGTCTCAGTAGCCGCAAAGACGGTTTCTTTTAGCAAGTTGTTGTAATGAGTCTCTTCTGCCACATTGCCGTCGTCATCAATCATCTTAAAGTCGACGGGGCCAGTGAGTGTTTTGTGCTTGCAGTGCTCGGACCAAGTTTGCGCTAAAGTTTCAAGCTCGGCATCAGTCGGCTCGCGCTCAATATCGTTGAAGAAATTTTGCACGGCTTGCATCTCTTCTCCGGTAAGCGCCAAAGACATGTCGCGCGACACTTCTTCAAGTTGTGTTAGATTTAAACGTCGCACTTCAACTTCGCGGCGTGAAGATTGGAGCGGAGTAGGGGTGGGGTGCAAAGCCAAATCGGCATCGGCAAGGACGGCCTCTTCTATAGTAAGGTTTGCGAGCTCGGCGCCACCGATTTCTAAGAAAACATCGCGGTCGACTTCTTCTTGGCAACGGTAGCTGCGATAAGTTTCGAGACGCAAACCTTGCAGGTTAATCTCGAGTAACTCAAGTGCGCGCATTGCGGTTTCAGCTTCGGGGTCCGAAACTCCGGCCATCCGTCGTACTAAAAGTGAAGTGCCATTTTGTGGCTTTTCACCTGGGGCAACAATAGTGGTCACCTCGTTTACTTTGTCCGACAACAATCGAGTCGTTATTTTCTCAACTTGCTGACGGTCGAGCTGCGGTGGCAATAAGTAGCCACGCCCGACACGCAAATCTTTGTTTAACTGCATCCCACAGTCATTAAGAGTAGCGGTGGCAGCACCACCGAGGGGGTCTTTGCGACTAGGTAGAAGCTCTAGTTCGACACGCCAAGCGTTTTGATTCATATTTTTGGTAGTCTTTGGGGCTATGTTTAGTGTATTCTAATAGGAACCCTAGTGCTTACCAAGCACGTTCAATGCTTTATGGCTAAAAAGAACAAAAAGAACATCGCGACTCTCACGGCATTGCCCTTTGAGAAGCCTATTGAAGACGTCCGCAGCCGCTTGCTTGAATTGCAAGATTTGGCGGCACGTACTTCGCATGATTTAAAAGAAGAGATAGATTTCTACCAAGACCGCTTGCAGCGGCTGACTACCGAGATTTACGCTGATCTTAGCTCATGGGAGCGTGTGCAGGTCGCGCGTCATCCTAGCCGGCCGCTGACTACGGATTACATCGAGAACATGTGCGAGGACTTTATCGAGTTGCACGGTGATGGGCTTTATGGCGACGATCGCGCGATGGCCACTGGGCTGGCGACCATTCGTGGGCATAAGGTCATGCTTGTTGCCCAGCGTAAGGGGCAAAACACCAAAGACCGCCTGTCGTGTAATTTTGGCTCGGCTCATCCCGAGGGCTACCGCAAATCTTTACGCAAGATGGCATTGGCAGAGCGCATGGGTATTCCTATTGTGTGCCTGATTAATACGCCGGGTGCTTATCCGGGTGTTGGCGCTGAAGAGCGTGGCCAGGCGCGAGCTATTGCTGAGAACATCTACGGCATGTTCTCTCTTAAAACTCCTATTATTTCGATTGTAATTGGCGAAGGCGGTTCTGGTGGTGCTTTGGGTATTGCTGTAGCTGACAAAGTGGCCATGCTGGAAAATGCATGGTATTCGGTTATCTCCCCTGAGGGCTGCGCATCGATTTTGTGGCGAAGTGCCGATGGCAAAGAGGAAGCCGCTGAGGCCTTGAAGCTGACCGCACGGTCACTGCGAAAGTTCGGCATAGTCGATGATGTTATTGCTGAGCCGGTTGGTGGGGCGCATAGCGACCCTGCGACTGCGATTGAAGCGGTTGCAGATTACATCGATAAATGCCTAATCGAGCTGGGCACGCTGACTACCGAGCAATTGCTAAGTCGTCGCGACGACAAGTTCCGCAACATCACTCGCCAGCATGCCGTGTTATCGGATGAAGTGCTTGCAAATGCAGCAGATAATGTGGATGCCCCGCGAAATAATGCAGAAAAGCCTGATTTTTCACCAACATCTGACGAATCTTCTCGTAACTAGTATAAATGGATAATTCTGCTTTGCGTTTGCTCTCAGATGTTAGTGACGACAAGTCAACTGGCGCGAATGAGGCATTGTCGCAGTGGCATGATTTAACCGACGAAGATTTGTTTGTGCTGACTCGCGAAGGCGAGCGTGATGCCTTTCGTTTGTTAGTCGAAAGGCTCGAAGGTAAAGCAGTGCATGTTGCGCAAAGCTATGTGCGCTCATTCGAGATTGCGCGCGAAATCGTGCAAGAGGCTTTTTTGAAGGTTTACGATACACGTGATCGTTTCGACCCGAAACTAAGTTTTCAAGCATGGTATTTCCGCATTCTGCGTAATCATGCCATTGATCGCGTGCGTCGTATGGCTCCTGGTACTCCGGGTAGCACTAGCGAGTTGGTTGGTGACTATGAAACAACTTCGACCGGGCCATTACACCAGGCTTCGCGAGCAGAGCGTCTTGAAATGGTGCGCGCTACTCTAGAAAGTTTGCCTATGCAGTCTCGTCAAGTACTCACTTTACGAGAATTCCAGTCGATGTCTTGTGCCGAAATCGGCGAAGAAATCGGTGCTACTCCGGGCACCGTGCGCTGGCGTTTGCATAATGCTCGTAAATTGTTCCGTCAGCAGTGGGAGCGCAGTTTTGGCTCTGAGTCATCGGGGGACGCACTGTGAAATGTAACTCAGCAGTAGACCTTTTGCCGCTCTACGTTGGCGACGACCTTGGCAATAGCGCAACCGACCAAGCTCTTACGCGCCAGCTAGAAGAACACATAGATAGCTGCAAGTTGTGTGAAGCAGAATACAACGCTTATGCTGACGCACGTAGTGTTTTGCTCGACGTTAAAGGTGAAATCGGCAGTGCTCATCTTGAATCGTTGTGGTGCGATATCGACGCGCAGCTACCGCCGGTAGCTAAAACTTGGCGACGCCAAGTTCTGATGTTAGCAGTCGGCCTCGCAGCCTCTTTGTTAGTTATTTTAATAACCGACAGCTTTGACAATTCTTCAGCCAACACCTTTGCCGCTGAAGGTGCTAATGGTGGGTTGGTAGTATCCGACATTCATATTCCCGGCAACCTCAAGGACATCGAGCCACCGACAAAGTTGGTGGTCCCGCAGAACACTCGTTTAATGAGTTTGACCGAAGTAGCTTCTTACTATGAAGAACAGCGTCAAGTCAACAGCGCGCTCTTTAACGAGCAAAGTTTGATTATGCCAGATTTTAACCAGCGTAATGCGCCGGCGGCAAGCTTAGTTGGTATTCAGTACCCAACATCTAAAGACCTCTAAGTCATGCTGAGTTTGCTGCTATCGTTGTTGGTCCAGCAAGCACCCGCGCCTGTTGCTTCGCCCACTGCGCTGCCTTTAGAAGACTTTCAGCAACTATGCCAAGAGTTGCACATACGCGCCAGCGCTTCACTGACGATAGTGAATTTCTCAACCGGCGATACGGCCTCGGGGATTATTATTGATAATGAAGGCCATGTGATTGTGCCTTCACGTGTAAGTATGGCACAAATTGAGGAAGACTTTGTTTCTGTCCATGTGGTGCGTGGCGACAACAAATCGTTTTCTGCATCCTTGGTAGCCGAAAATAGGCATTACGGCCTGAGCCTGTTGCATGTGCCACAGTTAGAAGGGTTGGCTGCCAAACCACTAAGCACTTTATTGCCTTTAACTCCGGGTACACTTGCTTTTACGTTTAGCAATTTTTTAGGCTCAATGCCTGCGCTGAATCAATCGATCATTTCCGCGAATAGCTTTCAATACGGAAACTGTGTGCTTCAGCCATTAGGTGATCGTCTTGCCAATGACGATATAGGCATGGTGATGAACCTCGATGGCGAATTAATCGGAATTATATGGCCCGACTTTGGTGTGCTAGAGTTGCAGCAACCTTCAATGTCATTCTTTGTGCCTATTGAAGTGGTCTTCGATTTGTTTCGCCAACTTAATCCGCCATGGCTAGCTCCTCGTATTCTCGGTGTGCTGGTCGATCAACATTTGCGGACGCCGCTCTTGGTAGTCGTCAACAACGACACGGATACGGCCATCGTAAATACCCGCCGACCAATCTGGCGCCTAACGGTTTCAGCTGTGGTCGATGGCTCGGTTGCGGATGTCGCTAATATTGAGCCCGGAGACGAATTGGTTTCAATTAACGGCACATCAATAATGTCTGCTATGCACTTGCGCATGGCATTGCAGGAATCTCCTGTGACAACTAATTTGATGATATTACGTGACGGCGATCCGATAGCACTAAAGCTGTCTTTTGCCGCAGATAAAAGCCAAGACTAACTATTTAAGTTCGTTAGTTATTTTTAAGGAATGCTGAACTTGCGGATGGTCGTACGGCAAGTCGGTATTACTAATAAAGTGTTCTATGTCGACGATTGCTTGCGCAATATTTCCTGTGTTGTAATAGGATACACCCCGCAAATAACTAACGTTTAAATGATCAGGGTTAAGTTCTAGAATAGTAGAATATTGCTCTATTTCTGCAGCGACGTTGCCATCTAGCTTGTCGAGACCTGCCAACAAAATCCGAATGGAGACCTCGGTGTCGATATCACCCAACATGCCTGAGCGTAAGCGGTCTGCTTCGCGAAGATTGATTTTCGTGTCCGTCGCTAAGATGCGATTTTTATACTGACGTGATTCGACTAAAATATCAACAGCGTGCCCCAGGTGTTTGCGTGCAGCAGCGTGTTCACCCAAGTACGTATAGCTTTGGCCAATCAGCTGCAGTGCGTGCAAGTCGTCAGGGGACTGTTCGATCGCAACCAAGAACAACTCAGCTGCGTTATTGAAGTGTTGAAGGGCAGTCTCAATGCGATCTTCATTTTCTTCAATCTCAGCTTGTCTTTGTTCATCATCAAGGTTATCGAGTTCTTTGGCAATCTTTAGCTGACGGCGTGCGTGCGCATTAAGCATCGCACCGTAGCGTTGATGAAACTCGCCAAGGATTAAGTCAGCCCGGTATGTGTCGAGCATCTCTTGTGCCTTTAAGAGGTGGGCTTCTGATTTGGCAACGTCATTGATGTTGCGCATCATCATTAAAGCGTGCCCAGCAAGCAAATTAAGCTCGCCGTCGTCGTCAGTGGTTAGCTCAAGACCCAGCGCTGCTTGCTGATAGGCTTGTGGGTAGCGGCCAGCGTTGAAGTACTGTGAGGAACGTTGGCGAAAATCATCTACCTTGACCGCAATTTCTTCGTCGGTGGGGCCACTGCTACACGCCGTAAGAACCCCGTATATTGCCACGACCAAGCCTATCTTCGAGACATTCATATTAATAGCTTACTCGTTATCCCATAACCAGTCAGCCGATATCGGTGACCAATCACAGACACCTTCTGGGAAGAATAAGGCCAACTCGCGTTCGGCACTTTCAGGAGAGTCTGATCCATGAATAAGGTTGTACGACTTTGAGCAACCGAAATCGCCACGAATCGTGCCAGCATCAGCGTCAGTGCCAAAGGTGGCGCCCATCAACTTGCGAGCGACAGCTACAGCGCCAGGGCCCCGTAAGGCAATGGCAACCAGGGGTGATGCAGTCATGAATTTGACCAGCCCAGGGTAGAATGGACGTTCGGTGTGCTCTGCATAATGTTTAGACGCAAGTTCTTGCGTCATTTGCATTAATTTGAGGCCAACGAGCTGTAAGCCTTTTTCTTCAAATCGTGTGATGATGCGTCCTGCGAGGCCGCGGTGAAGTGAGTCAGGCTTGAGGAGTAGTAGGGTTGTTTCCACTTTTGTTTGGGTATTGGGGACAGGGGGGTGTGCAAAGGATAAGGTTTTTTGCAAAACTTTGCTAGATATGGTTTCAAGGAACCTTTGGAAGACTTATACTATGCGCCCAATCATGGCTAGGTAACGCATTTTGTTGCCCGCCACTGTTCTTTCTACTTTCGTAGAGAATCTTGAAACAATCAGACTTCGCCAAGCATGCCACACTAGGCTTCGAGTTTTTTGCCTCGATAGCCCTTTTTACGTGGCTTGGTTATAAGTTAGATGCAGTCGCCGGCTTTTCCGACGGCTTTCCTCTGTTTCTACTCCTCGGCGTATTTCTCGGTGTAGGGCTTGGTATTTACCGCCTCTACCTCAAGATGAACGACGATGATTCTCGTCCGCCTTCATCCGAATGAACACCCACGACTTGATCTCTTTGGTTATTGGTTTTGGACTTGCATTAATCTGTGAAGCAATTCTCGCTGCAAAGCGTAGAAAAGCCCTAGCAGAGCATTCTCCATCATCCGCCAGTATCCTTGTGGTCATGGCTTTAGGTTTTCTTGGCCGGCTCAGCGTCCTCTTCGTAGGTGCCATTGTCGGAAAGAAAACAGGTTGGTATCGTTTTGATTTGTTCCTCTACTCTTTTTTAGCGGGTCTGTTGGTCGGCGAAGTGTCTTTCTTCGTAAAGATAAAAAGAAAATAACCTTAGTTCCCAGTTCCATCCCAACGTCATAAATTGGCTTTAGCCTTGTTCAGTACCTTAGCAACTTTCTCCGTATCCTCAGGATCAGGCGGTGACGGTCAGGCTGACCCGTTCGAGACTTTGTTCGCCCACGTGGTGCCACAAACATCCTTTTATGGCCTCGAAATGCCATATCTGTTCGGTCTTCAGGTGTTTGACATCCAGCTGTTTCAGTTGTTGGCGATGGTACTTATAGTTGCATTTTTTGCACCTGTTCGCTCGGCAGTCGTTAATGGCACTGGCGGACGCGTCACCAAAATATTTGCTGGCTGGGTGACTTGGCTGCGCGACGAAGTGGTGGTGCCAAACTTAGGTGAAAAAGACGGGCGCCGTCTGTTGCCGATGTTCCTGACGCTATTCTTCTTTATCGTCTTTATGAATCTTCTGGGCCTGATACCTGGCGGCTTGACGGCAACCGCAAGTGTTTACACTGCTGCCGGTTTGTCTCTTGTAACGCTGGTGGTCATGATAGCTGGCGGCATGATAGTTCAGGGTCCAATTAAATTCTGGATAAGCCTTGTGCCTTCTGGTGTGCCCATGACTTTAGTGCCAATGTTATTCGTGCTTGAAGTACTAGGTTTAATAATTAAACCTTTCGCCCTTACTATGCGTTTGATGGCGAACATGACAGGAGGCCACTTGGTCCTTTTGTCTTTCCTTGGCCTTATGTTTTTCTTTGGCCAAGACAGTACAACCACCGGTTTCGCGGTATCCCCGCTAGTCGTCGGTATGTCTGTTTTCATGATGATAATTGAAGGCTTTGTTGCTCTTCTGCAAGCGTATGTATTCACTCTTCTTTCGGCAATTTTTGTCGGCATGTGTTTGCATCCTGATCACTAATCTCTAAAATAAAATAACACAGATGTTTACTCTTCTTCAAGAAGTTGCCGCAGCAGACGCCACAGTCGAAGCAGCAATGGTTACTGTTTCTCATGCTAACGCCGCAATCGGCGCTGGACTCGCTGTAGTTGGTGCTGGTATTGGTATTGGCCTTATTGGCCACGGTGCCGGTTTGGGCATTGCTCGCCAGCCAGAAGCTGTCGGTGACATTAAAGGTAATGCCATCGTTTTGGCTGCACTAGTTGAAGGCGCTACTTTCTTCGCGATTGTAGTTGGCTTGCTTTTCGCTCTTAAGTAAAAATTACCGGAACGCTGTGGTTACCTGCTTCGCGTGGGTAAGCACTAATTCCGATTACGCAATGAATCACCTCTCTCTTTCCACGGTCCTATCGGGCGAAGGCGGCAACGGCATAGCAAGCTTGCTAGATGTTGGCCAGTCCTCAATGATTTGGACGATATTGATTTTCGTTATCGCTCTTCCATTGATGTGGAAGTTCGTTTTTGGTCCTATCACGAAGGCGCTAGAGACTCGCGAGGATCAAGCGCGCGAAGCTGCTGCTGCTGCCGAGGCGGCACGTAGCGAAATTGAGCGCATGAAGGCTAGCATTCAGGAGGACCTTGCTGACGCACGACGCGAAGCTGCCGAGCAGGTTAAAGCTGCTAAGGTGCGCGCCGCTGATCGCGAAAAAGAGCTTCTTGCTTCTGCGAAAGAAGAGGCCGCTAAAGAGCGTGCCCGTGCAAAGGCTGACATCGATCAATCGTTGATGACTGCGCGCGAGGTTCTGCGTCAAGAGGCAGTGCGCCTTGGTATCGACGTAGCTCAGCAAGTCATTAGCCGCGAATTTTCTAGTTCGGATCAAGACCGTCTCGTTCAAGATTTCCAATCGAAAATCGAAAACTAAGAAATGTCAACCGCTGCCCAATCGACTCCTGCTGCTAGCCGTTACGGACTAGCTTTGTTTGAGGCTGCAAAGTCTCAGTCTGCATTAGATGCAGTGCAAAGTGACATGAGTTTGTTGGAGGAAGTCCTTCGCTCGGACGTTGGCCAAGCGCTATCCGATCCGCGGTGGTCCGCTGCTGCAAAGCTCGCGGCTATTACGAAGGCATTCTCTTCGGGGCTGCATTCTTTGACAGCCGACTTTATTCAAATGCTTACTCAGCGCGAGCGTCTTGAATTGCTGCCACAGGTGCCCGTTGTTTTTGCAACGTTGCTCGATGAGCATAATGGTGTCCTTCGTGGTCAACTCGAAGCAGCGTTTGCTGTGAGCGATGAAACGCTTGCAGCTGTCGAGGCTTCACTCTCCCAAAAAACAGCTAAGAAGGTTGTGTTAAGTGCCTCAGTGAACGAAAGTTTATTGGGCGGCATTTGTGTAACTTTGGCTGGCATCCTTTACGACGGCTCGGTTTTAGGGCAGTTGAGCCGGATGCGTAATCGTTTAGAGGCTATAGAGCTCTAATTAATTTCAACAACTTGCTTTAATCAAATGGAACTCAATCCTTCCGAAGTAACCTCTGTCTTAAAGGCTGAAATCGAAAATTTTCAGTCTGAGGCTTCAACTGAGCATGTAGGTCAAGTGCTACAAGTAGGTGACGGCGTTGCCCGCGTTTACGGCCTTGACAACTGCATGATGTCAGAACTCATCGAATTCTCTGGTGGTGCGATGGGCATGGCCCTCAACCTCGAAGAAGACAACGTTGGTTGTGTGCTTTTAGGCGATGCCTCTTCTGTTAAAGAAGGCGACACCGTTAAGTCCACTGGCCGAATTATCTCCGTGCCTACTGGTGACCCTTTGCTCGGCCGCGTTGTAGACGCGCTGGGTAACCCTGTAGATGGTAAAGGTTCTCTCGGTACTAGCGACGACGATCTCCGTCCAATCGAGCAATCCGCGCCTTCGGTGGTTGAACGTACTCCTGTGTGTGAGCCAATGGCGACAGGCCTCAAGGCGATTGATGCTATGATCCCTGTAGGGCGTGGTCAGCGCGAATTGCTGATTGGCGACCGTCAAACGGGAAAAACAGCTATTGCTATTGATGCGATTATCAATCAGAGAACTACAGGTGGTGGCGATATCACTAACCCTGAGCAGGTGCTTTGTGTTTATGTAGCCACAGGTCAAAAGCAATCTACAGTGGTAGACGTTCAGCGCAAGCTTGAAGAAGCTGATGCTATGAAGTACACCATTATCGTAAACGCATCGGCTTCTGAAGAAGCATCTATGCAGTTTATCTCGCCGTACTCAGGTACAGCGATGGCCGAGCGCTTCCGCGATGCGGGCCGCCACGTTTTGATTATCTACGATGATTTAACTAAGCAGGCTTATGCGTATCGTCAAGTGATGTTGCTTCTTCGCCGTCCGCCAGGACGCGAGGCTTACCCGGGTGACGTGTTTAACTTGCACTCGCGCCTTCTGGAACGTTCCGCTAAAGTGGCTGACAACGCTCCAGAAATTAATCCTGAGAAATACTCAAAGGGTGGCGGTTCTATTACCGCTTTGCCGATTATCGAAACCCAAGAGGGCGACGTTTCGGCCTACATCCCGACTAACGTAATTTCGATTACCGACGGTCAGATTTTCTTGGGCTCTGACTTGTTCACCTCGGGTATTCGTCCTGCGGTAAACGTGGGTATCTCGGTATCACGTGTGGGTGGTGCAGCTCAAACTCCAGCCATGAAGAAAGTGGCGGGTGGTTTGCGTATCAACCTCGCTCAATACCGCGAGCTAGAAGCATTCGCCCAGTTCGGTTCAGATCTTGACGCCGCGACGCAAGCGACGCTTAACCGTGGCGCTCGTCTCGTAGAATTGTTGAAGCAGGGTCAGTACCGCCCTTTAACTAACGCCGAGCAAATAGTTAGCATTTACGCTGGAAACTCGGGTGCGCTCGATGATGTCGACGTGAAAGATGTAGCAACATTCGCTGCAAATTTCTCTGAATACATGACAGCTGGGCACAAAGATTTAATGGCAACTCTCAATGATTGGTCTACCAAATGGACAGACGAATTAGCCGAGCAAGTTGGCGCAGCATGTGCTGAATTCAAGACAACATTCACAGCTTAATAAACAGTGGCAACAATTCGCGACCTTAGAGACCGCATCGATAGCGTAGGTAGTATTCAAAAGATTACCCGCGCCATGGAGATGGTTGCCACCACCAAACTGCGTCGATTCCAGACTAAAACCGTTGCTGCCAAGCCTTATGGTGATCGTCTTGATGCCCTGGTGGCAGGGTTGTCAGGCACTCTTAGCGGTGACTCAAGCGCAGCTGGAAGTGCTGCA
>Ga0315320_10001227_pt1 | contig 21353 bp, 26 predicted proteins | sample M140m21515metaG_FD_203458 | JGI IMG/M metagenome (GOLD analysis project Ga0315320, IMG submission 203458) | Ammonia-oxidizing marine archaeal communities from Monterey Bay, California, United States - M1 40m 21515 | ecosystem: Environmental > Aquatic > Marine > Coastal | place: USA: California... | reverse complement strand
GTTATTTAATTTATAAAGATTTTAATACAAAATATAATATTCCAATAAAAACTCAAGAAGAATTTTACGCAAATTTGCAATATCAGTTACACCACGAAACCGCAAAATATAAACAATGGAAAAAAAATAACATTCATAGTTATATTTTTATAATTGTTATTTTTTTGATAATTGGGATATATTATTATTTTCAAAAAATGTATAATTAAAATTCCAATACTTCTTGTTTTATGTAATAATATGATTTAGGTGGTTTTGAAGTATGCGACATTACATTCCATTCTGATGAACACATACTTTTATTTGGAGTATATTCTTTTTTTTCATAATCTTGAAGCATTTTTTCTTTCCATTCGGTATAACTATATACAATTGGTTCTTGAAAAAATGATGAACTTGAGATTGTAATCCATTCATTCGACGACATCATTATATTAAAGTAATAATATAAAATAACATGAATAAAGATTATTATAGAATGAATACAATAAATTCTGATATATTGTGTGAGATTTGTAAGTTTAATGAAATCATAGATATATTTCATTATGCTTGTAGTAATAGCGAAAATATGGAAAGCATTCAATCTTATTTAAAAAGACAAATCAAAAATAAGATGAAATATGTAAATGCGCATTTCCCTCCATTTATTGTAAATACAATGAATGGTATTCATACTATGATTTTTGCACCAATTTTAACATTTAAACCGCGGTTTGAAGGAAGAACTGGTTATATAGATGGAATTATTGCAAATGATGTGGATTATCCAATTATGATTGGAAAAGATCATTTTGGTCGTTCATTTATTACTTTCAAATTAAAATTAAAAGAAAATAACCAAAAACATGTTGAAATATTATTTCAAAGATATTCAATGTGTTCGATAAAATGGACTTGGGGAACCGAATCCCAATCTTATTTATCAAACTACGCTGGTTATTTTTCTACAAATGTATTAGAAAACCAATATTCAAGTTATTCAACGAAAAAAATTGTCATTAATGATATACAATTGAAAGAAAATATTAATTTATTGCTTGAAAAAAGGAACTATATAAAAAAAAGAAGTTTATATAGTGCCAACGATGTATTTGATAGAACAATAGATATAGAACTTGTTTATTGATTATATTTATAATAACTATCAAATAATTTTTTTGTAATTAATTTATGTTCTAACATAGTTTGCAATGCTTTGTAATCAGTATCTTTATAAAAATTTAATAAATTTTGTATAGCAATAGAAGATAAAAATTTATCATTTTTATTTTTATTTTCTCTTACTTTTTCTGGTATTTTGTTTAGGGTTATCTTCATTTTATTCGATAAACGGATTATATCTTCGATCATATGTTCTTGACTACCGATAAAAAATATGTTTTTATAATTTTTTTGTATAAAATCACCATTATACAAATACCATCCAATTCCTTTATAAATATGTTCAATTTCGAAATGCATTAATTCGTTCGCTAATGCAAACTTTGGATTATTTTTGGATAAAGATTCCGCAAGTTCATTTGCAGAATGAAATGAATTAATTAATAATTCATATCTTTTTGAAAAGGCGAATCCGTTTTTTATTTTCGATTTTGTGGCATGCGGACTTAAACAATTTTTAAGCGTTAGATTATTTGGATTTATCGAATCAACAGATTGATTAATAATATTTTTAACATAATAAAATGCCGACACAAATCGGTCTAATGGATTTCGTATCCACAATATTATTTTTTCATTTTTTCCATAATTACGCTTTAAATGATAGTATATTATATTTTTTGTTTGTTTAATTATTTTATGAACATATGTGCCACCACATTTTCCAATATGTATAAATGAATAAGATTTAATTATAGAATTATTCTTTATAACTTTAAAATTATATTGATTTCCATTTACATTTGTAAATAACATATAATAAACATAATATTATTTATTTTGACATTATACTGATTACATATCCAACCCAGATTTATATAATATTTGGTCAATATACCTATAAAGAAATAAAAAAATACCTGCTAATAATGTTAAATAGGTTGGTTTATATTGAAAAATATGAATATTATAATGAAAAAATAAATAAATAGTAGGTAAAATTAAAATTACAATATGGTCTGTAACACCATAATGAAATGTTTCAGATTGTTTAAACTTAATAAAAAAACTAATTGTAGACACAAGACTAAATATAATTGCAATTATAAATGTTTCACTGTTTGGGTATTCATTAAAAAAAGCGATGACTAAAAAGGAAATATAAGTAATCCATAATGTCCGTTTAGCGACCTCCTTATAATTTTTAGATATCCATTTTGGTTTTTTATTTTCTATAAGATATCTGATATAATATGGACCCAGTGTAATATGTGTTACATATAACAGTAAATAAAATAATGTTATTTTTTTCATAATAATGATTATAATAAATGTATATATTTTATATATACTGATGCAATAATACAATCAAATATATAAATGAATATTTTCAATGACTTATTATTATAAGTTTAAATATTAAATATTATTTGTAATTTTAATTATAAATGACTATACCAAAAATTATTCATCATACATATAAAAATCATAATTTACCAGAAATATATAAAACATGTCAAAACGAAATTAAAAGATTAAATCCCGATTTTGAATATCGTTTTTATACCGACGATGATATGGATAAATTAATGAAAACCGATTATCCAGGATATTATGATAAGTTCAATGAATTACCAAGAATGATTATGAAAATAGATATGTTTAGATATTTTTTAATGTATAAATATGGTGGATTATATACAGACATGGATTATCTAATGTTTAAACCATTTGATATGTTAAATGAAAAAGTTGTTATACCTTGTAACAGAGAAGATGAAAATGGAAATCCAATTTGTTTGGGAAATTGTATTTTTGCTTCTGAACCAAATCACCCATATTGGAAATCATTAATGGATACATTATTTATATTTGATCGAAAAAAAATAGATTATAATACAGACAAAAATATAGATGGATACATCTTAGGAACTGGTCCTACTTTTGTTTTTACAATGTGGAAAAAATATTCTAAACTGAACAATGATATTTGTATTAGCAAAAGAAGTTTATTTCACCCACCTACAAAAAACAATAAACAACATATAGAAGAATTAAAAAAGAGCGGATGTTATGGAATGCACATTTGCACTGGATTATGGAGAGATAATAAATTATAATATTTTCATAATCATTTTTATTCGTAAAATGGTTATTATTTTTATGTGTTATATAAATATATTTGGACATGGATGCTATATTTCCATTTAAAAAAATAATTGATCAACAAATCGCATTAAAACAAAATTATGAAACATATATGAAACCTCCAAATGGGGGGATTTGTATAGTGATACTAGATAGTAAAATACATAAAATTGTAATGGGACGAGGTTGGGTTCACCCAACAAGAAAAACCCAATACATATCATTAATTGAAAATTGTCTAAAACGACATAAAATAAATAATTGTAATATTAACATAAATTTAAGTGATCATCCGATACCAGGTGTATTCAATTTTTGCAGAGTTAAAGGTAGTTCCTTTTTTTTATTACCAAATCATAGATTTACACAAGATGAGATAGAAATTAATGGACTTAAATTTGAAAATTACGAAGATCAAAAACAATACATTTTAAATTATAAAAATAAACCAAAAAAAAACAAAATTTACAATATATCAATTCCACATCGTTCAAAAATACCTTATTTTAAATACGCATTAAATAATACAGATTTTTGTGATGGATATTTATATACAGGTAGTGGTCATAAATTGGTAGATTTAGATACGTCAACAAATTCTAAATTAGAATCAAAAAACATGGCCGGTGAAAAATTTAAAGATTGGATTGAACATTTAAATTATAAATATCTTATTTATTGTGATGGTAATACATTGAGTGATAGAATGAGATTACTTTTATGTTCAAAATCGGTAATATTAAAAAACAATTCTAATTATGAAGAATTTTATACGTATCTTTTGACGAATAATTCGAATTACATTCAATATAATAACATTGATGATTTACGTAAAACATATGATTATTTAGATGACAGACCTGAAATATTTAACGAAATTGTAAATAGAAATACTTTATTTCTGGAGAATGTATTAACTTACGAAAACATATTATATTATTGTAAATTATTAATAAATGGTTTAACGGAGTAGATTTGTTTTTATATTTCTATTAAATAGTATAGGTTAAATATTATAAATAAATTACGTTGAATATTTAATATATTGATTTATTAATGAGAAAATGCTTTGTATACAAAACATGTAAACATGTTCCAAGGGGCAAATCCATGAATAAATGTACCCCGTCTTATACTTTTCCAGAGAGTTCTAGAAATTGGGGTTATTGTAATATGAGTAATTGGAGAAAATCACATAAAAAATATAAAAAATACAAAAAGTTCTGTAAATCTGAAAAAAATTGTGTAATAAAAAAGACAAATATTACAAAAGATACCGCAAATGCTTTACTTTTACATCGGAAAATGCCATATATTTGGAGGTTTTTAAAACCACAAACTAGAAAGGCAATGATAAAATTAGCAAATAAACCAGTGAGCGAAATTAATATTCCTTTTCATGTTTATCCTGGTAAAACTTTAAAATACGACAAATACCTAAAAAAAATGGAACCAAAAAATAAAAAATTATTTAGAAAATTAAGAAAAACTTATAAAAATATTTAATTTTCGTGACATCTCTTTTATATCGTGGTTTTGACTTTTTTTACTTCAATATTTTGTTTTGAATCATTTGATATTTCATCGGGTGTTGGTGGTTCATCCACAATTTCATCGGGTGTTGGTGGTTCACCTTCTCCCCATCCAAAGGGGAGTTCCACAGGTGGTTTTGTAGTTGTATCAATAGGTGCTAATTTATTTCTTAGGAAGGATAACATGCTTTATATATTTTTTGTAATATATATATATATAATTTCAATTTTTTACGAACAAGTTGTATAATATGTAGGAACCCCATTTGTTAAATAACGAAACATTTTACTGTTTTTATATATTTTATATGTATCTCTATGTTGATGACAAAATTTATCATAAGAATGTCGTGTGCAACGAATTCCTTTTTTTGTATACGCTTTACATTGGACTTTGTTTGAAAGAATACCATTATACCAATAACTTTCTGGAAAGTAAATACAAAGTGCTTCATGTGTTGGGCGAATACGTAACGAATGTAAATAATCAATAGCGTAAAAATAAGATGGATACAATATTTCCTTTATTTCTGGGTTATATTGTTTCAAATATTTACGGTTTACACATCGAAGTTCTAACGATGGTTCCACGTAATCATTAATTTCATCTATTAATTCGGTCGGAAGACGCGAAATCATATTCATTTTCTATTATTATTCCTACATTTTAAGTTTATTTCAATTTTAGAATAGTATATAAATATATTTGAAGAGTTTACATAAGATGGATACCAAGACAGAACAAACTCATTCTGGTAAAGAAGTCGTAAAATTGGCGCACGAATTTGGTGGATATGATTTAATGAATGAGGATAATAAAAAAATGTTGGAAAAAGTTGCACAAGCAAAAACAGATGAGCAGGTCACTAAAGAACTTTTAACCGACCCTTATAGTGGTCGTACAATGTCTTATGCCGAATCTAGAATGAGATTTGGTTAACTATAATTACTTCTTGCTTGCGAATCATATTTATAACATAATTCTTTTGTAAATTCAATCATTGATTGATATAAATCTTAATTGTTGTCGGGTTTATATCAATTTATACGAAATCAATATCCAAACTGAATATTAAATAATGTGGTAATATATAAAAGATGGGTTTAAAACGTAATAATAGAAGAACAAGAAAACAGTTGAAGGGAGGTACTTCGTCGACCCAGACAACACGGGAAACGCGGGCAACGCGGGCAGCGAAACGACCAGCAACAAAACGACCAGCAACAACACGGACCGCAAGACAGGCAGCAACAACACGGGCGGCAACAACACGGGCGGCAACAACACGGGCCGCAACACGGTCTGCAACACGGACCGCAACACAGGCTGCAACACGGTCTGCAACCCGGACCGCAACACAGTCTGCAACACAGTCTGCAACACAGTCTGCAACACAGTCTGCAACACAGTCTGCAACACGGACCGCAACACAGTCTGCAACACGGACCGCAACACAGTCTGCAACACAGTCTGCAACACGGTCTGCAACCGCGAAGGGATCCAAACGCGGATCCGTCGATCGCAACGCTGCAACAGAACCGATTATTATAGGGGAACCACAGAACCCAGGTGAGGTACCGCCTTATATAGATTTGAACTTTGTAGATACTAGTTTAATAGATAATGCAGAACTGAAGAATGTAAATGGAAGATATATCATCAATCTTGACTCGAAAGGTGGAACAGCGGTAACATATTACAAGGAAACAAAACAAGCAAAGTATATGATAAAATATCGATTTAATATAGATAAAAAAAGTCAACAAAATGAAGTCGATGTTCAAATGAAAATAAGAAAAATGTTCAAAAAAGATCTTGGGATAAATATTCCTAATATAATATATAGTGACACGGAGAAGGGTATTATTATAATGGAATATTTAAATAATAATTTAGGGTGGAACGAGGTTTATGATGATAAGATTGCCGACGATTTAGAAAAAAAATTTAAGAATAAAGGAATTACAACTCATTATGATTTCAGAGGTTTTATCTCTGGCGCCCTCGGCACCAGCACAAGTGGCACACATATATTTTCCAAGAAAGAGAAAGGAAAAGGAAAGAATAATAAACAAAAAACAATATATGGAATAATTGACTTTGGTAATCACAAAATCGAAAAAAAATAGAATTGATGTATTATTTTATTTTTTACAAAGGGAAGAGGAGGAGTGATTATCCAAAATACTCTAACAATACTTCTCGAATATTTTTGGCGAGTTTTCTTTCTTTTTTGTCTTTTGTTTGTAATTTTAATCCATTTAAATATTCAGGGTCTTCCTTGATTTTCTCTAAAAAGTCTATTAATTTAAAATCAAATGGTTCTAGTAATTGCGTAGCAACATGAGTGCTAATTCGCGGAACGTTAGATAACATTAAAATTCCAATATTTTCTTTACAAATTTGACTGGATTTTTTCTTGGGTTGAAGACAACTGATTGGGGCGTGTTCTTCTTTTTCACCAGTTTCTGTATATTTCGTATAATATTTCAAACAAAATTTCAATAAGTAATCGCAAGTTTCGTTCAAATGCTTCGTCAAAAGGACTTGAAATCCTTTTTCATAAAACAAACTCATGATACACGACATGATTTTGTCTTTACTAATATTATGCTGGTTGAAATATAAATCCATATTACCTTCAACAATGTATATCACTTTTAGGTATGGATTGTTGGTGGCGTGCTCTACAAGACGATTGCATTGCTCTTTATAACGTCCATCTAAAATACTAGACGCCAAATCTTGGTGTGTTTTGCGTTCAAAGAGCATGTTTCCAATTTGAAAATCACCAAGTGCCAAATTTTCCGTCTTTATGCTGACTTCTTTGAATTTGTCTTTTTCATCTTCACATACTTGGGAGAATCGTTTTAATGCATGTTTTTCACGATAATCACATATAAGTTCCATTAGGTGGAATAATAATAAGTTTTTAAATGGAGTTGAAATATTAATATAAACATATATTTCTTATTTACTTATATGTCTATATATGGTCATGCAAATGCTCAGTATTACGGAAATAAAATATCTTTTCCCAAAGAATCGTTCACTATTGTTGGAATTTCACACTATCAGGATTATTTAAAAGATAAAAATAATTTAATTATTACATTTGAAAGTAAATTAACATTGAAACTAGAACCAGATAATAAATATGATCCTGAAGCAATACAAATACAATTTAATAATAATTGTATAGGATATGTTCCAAAGAATCCACCATTTTATAAAAAAATATGTAAAGAACAATTGGATAGTAATTTAAAAATTATAACTATAAAAAAAGAAAAGAATAGTGATAATTATGGAATACGTGTGATATTAGAAAAATATTACAGTGAAGATTTAGTGGACAAGTGTATATTTTAATTATCATTCATCGTCGTCAATCCCATTTAAACCAAAAACAATTATATACAATTGAAATATTATTTATCTCGTTAGCGTAAAATCGTAAATAATATAATGCATAATAAAATTGAATTCATTTTTAAACCTCTTATTATACACAACATGAATTTTGTAATTAAACCCTCTCGCAAAATTGCTTCTTCTTTCGCACCGGTTACACGGTTCTCGTCAATTTCATATCCGCAAAAAGGAGGTGCGTTTAAATTTCTAGGAATTGTCAAAAATAAACCTCATTATTTAAATGAAGATAATGAGGTTTATACAATGAAATCTAGTAAAATGGATTATCGGGCGGATTGGGATGATGAATTCAAGATGCTCTGGACGACCTATCCCGTGACATATCATCTAATTACTTTTAAAAATAGGAATTACTTTTATGATATTGAACACAAAGACGCGTATTATTATGACAAAGACATGGAACTGGTTGTGCCATATGGATTTTACAACCAGAAAACGCATACGTTTAATAGAACATACTTTTGGGGAGGGGTTTAATGGTTATGTAATTTGTGGGCAGGAATTATGAATATTACAATATATAGTTAATCATATTTTTATTTTCCATAAGATCGTAAATTAAATCTCTATAATATAGAAAATAAAAAATTGAAACAACCTGATTCTATATATCAAAATAAAACCATGCCTGTTTATACGATACCTCAAAATTCATTTTCGGCGTTGATTGAAGACGAACAAGATTCAGGAACTTCGTCGCCTACACGAAAGGCGCAAAAAAAGTTGCGAGAAATCGAAAAACTAAAACTAAAAATGAATAAAACACCGGAAGAATATAAAAAAATCGACGAAGAATCTATTTGGCGCGCAATTGTAGAACCAGTTTATATTGATTCAAGTGAATCAACCGAAGATGTAGAAAAACGGAAGATTAAACAAAAAGAAAAAAGACAAATGAAAGAATTTGAAAGAAGGCAGCGACTTGAAAAAGAGAAGCATAAAAAAGAACTAGAAGCAATAAACGAGTTGTATCAAGAAAATAGGAGATGTCTTGAACATGAAAAAAGGGAAAATCAAGAATTAAAATTAATCATTCAACAACTATTACGCGAAAAACAATCATCGACGTCGCCACCGTCGCGAACGTCTTCTGCGTCAATATATCACGAGGAAAATCCAGTTTCCACAGAAGAAAAAATAAAAGAAGAATTTTTTGAACTATATGCACAAGAAGGATCTTATAAAAAAACATATAAAAAAATGATACTGCGATATCATCCGGATAAATGTCCTTCAAAAACATTTGCTGCCGAAGTTAGTGCGATTTTGAATATATTAAAAGAAAAATATAAAGATTGAGAAAGATTCTTTCTAGATTATTATATATATATGCCAATTCCAACAGATATTTTTTTATATGAAAAAATAAAAAAGAAAGTATATAAGGATATTCCAAAGCATAGCGCCTATCGTAGCGGAATTGTTGTAAAAAAATACAAAGAATCCTTTAAAAAAAAACACGGAAACAAAAATCCATATAAGGGTAAATACACAAAAAAGAAGGGATTAAGACGATGGTTTGACGAAAAATGGGTAAATCAGCGTGGAAAAGTTGGATATCAATATAAACACGATATTTATAGACCCAGTAAGCGTATTACTAAAAAAACACCAATTACACACAAAGAATTGAGTAAAAAAGAAGTAGAACGCGCGCGAAAAGAAAAGTATAAAAAAGGACGAGTATATCGTTTTAAGAAAAACAAAACACAAAAAGGTGGAAAATCAGTTCAGTTCAAAGATTATCCGGAATTTACCCCAAATTTAACTCCTCGAGATATATTTAAATTGGGAAGTTTTGGTGGAACGTATTGGAGACCTATTTATTCAAATGTTACGAAAAAGAGTTATAAAAACGTTCACAAAACATATCCAAAATCATGGTGGACAGGGATTCCAGAACAACATTTAAGTGAAAAAAAGTATAATGTTTCTATTAATAAATACAAAGTAAAAGTCGGAACGACATTAGATTTTTGGCAATCTAAAAAATGGATTACAAAATATAATCCATATGGATGGATGCATTGGTATTGTGATTTTTATAAAGGGAAACGAACCCCCGACGACGAACGTCAAATCAAACGATGGCAAGGACTCGCCGGACCAAGAGGAAGATTTATGCGATTTTTAGTCACTCAAATTATAAAAAAAAATGCAAAATATAACGATGAAAGTGTAAGTCCAAAAATTCGCCAAGTATTACAACATTGGGGATATACATTAACTAAAAAGGATTTCGAACGCGAACTGACACGAAGAACATAAGAATGTATGATTTTATTACTTATAAAATTGATTTCTTTTTTGTCTTTTTGTCTTTTTATAAAAGATAAAAAGAATGAAATTATGGATAGAGGTTCTGATTTATGTTGCGGTTGTTTCTCAATGTGTTTTAGGAATATTCCGAATAAGATATGATGACCTCTCTTGGTGGATTGTGTTTATTCCACTCGAACTATTTACTTTAATAATATGTATACATAAATTATATACTTGTAATAAAAAAAACGAAGAAAATGATACAAAACGCGATACATTATTAAGTATTGAAGTTTAAAATAAATTAACAAATTATTTAAAAATCATTCCGATTACAAGTCCAAAAGTATTTGTTTTTATGTCAACTAATCCATTGCATTTTATATGAAGACGTGGATAATGTTGTAGTATATATTCAGTTAATTCCCATATAATAGATAATATAAAACTAATATACCAAAATTGCGGGGAAAAATATCCTAATAAAAGATAAAGTATAAAATGCGACACACACCAATAATTACAATTTGGAATTAATTCTTTCCGTAGAAAATGAATATCATCATTTTTTATATTTCGTATAACAATACTTCCAATCATTGATATTGATGCAATAGTATAAATAATAAGCAATCGTCGTAATTGTGTATGCATTTAATTTATATAATGAAAATAAATATGTATATTTCAAGACAACTTTATATTAATAACCCAAATCATTTATAATAGTATTAAAAATATAGTCAATTTGACAAGATATATCTTTTTCAATTATTTTATTAGAAAAAGGGACAATAATACTTTTAGATGTAACTTTTGTTTTTATTTCGACATATATTATTTCCTTTTCAATTATTTTTAATGTTATATTAAATTTGATTAGACGTGTATTTACAATTCCATTAATATAATTTGTTTCAGAATTCCAAATTTCTGTTGTTTTTAAAGATGGTATTAAAAGATTTGGAAAATTTATCATTTTATGTTTTTTGTTATACACTATTGTAAGTGGTAAATAATTGTCTAAACTGTCGTCATTTAAATCCGGGGTTGATTTGTATTTTTCGATTTCTAAATGTTTTATTCTTTGTTTAAAAAAATATGGATTTACAATTGTTTGTATTGCTTGTTGTTTTGACTTAAATTTTGTTGGAATAATAATTGCGGTAACACCGGAGAATATAAGACAAATATAGATAATATACAAATTAAGATTCATAATTATAGATATATAGAGTTACAGTTTTATATTATTATATTAAGCAAAATTTAAATTTGTGATTTCAGATACTTTCCACGAATAAAGTAAAAAAGAACCCAAAAAAGGTCATCATATTGGTGAAATGGTTTGGTTTAAATAAAAATGAATTTAAATATATATACATAAAATCATATGTATATATAATGACGTCAGCAATCATTCAACAACCGTACGGAGTTATTTTCGCGAAAGAGCATATGTCTGCACCATTTATCATCTGTGGTGGTTATTTAGGATTTATCTATGTATTTTCAAATCGTATGAAATATAATACACCTTTTTCATTAAAACAACCTTTAATTTATTGGAATTTATCGTTATGCCTCTTTTCATTTATTGGTGCATTACAAACAGTGCCATCATTATTCAAATTAATTTACAATAGTGATGATTTTAAAGATACAATTTGCGAAAATCCATCGCAATCTTGGGGACAGAATCCATGGGTTGGGTTATTTGTATATTCTAAAATACCAGAATTAATGGATACTTTTTTTATTATTGCTCGAAAACGTCCACTTATTTTCCTACATTGGTATCACCATGTAACTGTTCTATTATATTGTTGGCATTCTTATGCAGTAGAAGCGCCACAAGCGCTCTATTTTGTTGCGATGAATTATTCAGTTCATGCGATTATGTATGGATATTATGCATTAAGTGCAATGAAAATAAAACCAGTTTGGTTGCCTCCCGTGATGATTACCGCGACTCAAATTATGCAAATGATGGTTGGTGTAATCGTTCAATGTAAGGCGTCTTATGAATATCTATATAATTCGAACGAATCTTGTTCATTGAATGGAACAAATATTTTTTGGGGCGGAATCATGTATGCATCTTATTTAAAATTATTTTCCGATTTTGCATTGAAACGTTATATTCCTCCGATAAAATCACAAAAAACATTGAAAACCATTTAATTCATAAATACAAAGTTATGATGATAGTAATGAGTTGAAAATAAATCATGAATGCCGTATTTACATTTATAATGCATTGGTTCATAATAATACATATTTGGATTTTCTTTCATTCTTGTTAACCATTTATATTTTTTATATCTTCTAAAATATAGACGCGTATTTGCTCGTAATATTTTTTCAAAAAAAAAGGTTTCGTTAAATACATATGGTGTTTTTTTTACATATAAGGTAGGAAATAATATGTCCTTATGAATTTTATCCCAACCATTTTCTTTTTTATGTAAAAGTATTGCTTGTAATGCCATTTGTTCTCTCAAAAAATAAGGAAGATTATCCATTGGTATAATCTTCCAATTTATTTTTATTATATTTTTGAAACAATTGTTTAATTTGTATATATCTAGTTGAACTAATATTACAACGTAAATCTGTTAAAATATCAACACAATGTTCAAATATTTTAATAGGTTGACGTATGTTCGCACCATACTGAAGTAATAATTCAACAATATGTAATGATATTTTTTGATTGATACACGCTGCGTATAAAGGAGTTACATTTGAACGAGAGCGCAATCTACCATAACGACTATTGACGCATTTTGGTATTATATTTAATATTGTTATAATATCTTTTTCTATTTTGTCATCTCTTAAATAAATATAAGAACTAAATGAATGAGGTAAATTACAACTTGTAAATAAAATATCAATTAAAATTGGATTTTCTGTTTTAAACCAAGGAAGTCCTAAATCATATTCATAATCTTTTTGATATGCAAAATATTCGGTAATATAATTTGAAATTATTATTGCATTTGAAAAATGTATTTTATAAATAGGAAGTTTACTTGCCAAATAATAGATTTTATTTAATTGAATTGATTTTTTTAAAATACTAAATGTAATTATACAATCATCAATTAAACAATTATAATATGAAAAGATATATTGTATTAATACATCTGGTAGTTTCATATATAGAAATAGTATAAACGATTATAGTTGTTTATATTATTATTTTTTAAAATTAATTCGATCCGCAGCATTTTCCGGTGGTCGCACTAAAGATAATATTGGTGGGGGTGCGCGACTTAAGAATATTATGGGGAACTCTTGTGTAATCACTTTTGTATACAAGACCCGCTTTTTTAGGACCGGCGCTGCAAGCATCTGCTTTGTTGATTATCGACTGAACTCTTGGAATATATGGCATTTTATTATATATGTATATAATATTTTTTTATAAACGAAATTAAAATTTTATTTCTAATGCTGAAATTCATTTTATTTCTAACGCCGAAATTCGTTTAATCAACGATTCGATTAATTTTGATTGTTCTTCTATTTTTTTATTTTGTTCTTGAACAATGATATCTAATTCTTTTGTTGCTGCTATATTATATGTGAAAATACTATTATAATCAACGCTATACGGAAATGAATCGTTCTTTACATATGGTATTACATCATTTATTTCTAATAATTCTTGTGCAATAATTCCTGCTTTTTTGGTGTATTTATCATTTGAAATCGTTTTTTTATAATATGTTTGTGGAGATAATAATCGAACTACATTTAATCCAGTTGTGATTGATTCTTTATCATATTTTAAACGATCGTCTGAAGTTTCATAAAGCGAATTTGCATAAATATCACTGTTTACATGAAGTTCGTTGTTCATAGAAACATCTCCAGTTACATCTAGTTTTCCACCTACTGTTAATTTGTTTAATACATCAAGGGACGAATTCATGGAAACATCGTCAGTTACAACCAGTTTTCCACCGACTGTTAAATGATTTGATACTTCAAGGGATGAATTCATGGAAGCATCATCAGTTACATCGAGTTTTCCACCTATTGTTAATTGGTTTATTACATTAAGGGACGAATTCATAGTAGCCTGATCAGTTACGACCAGTTGTCCACCGACAGTTACTTGATCTAATATATTAAGATTTGATTTCATCGTAACATTTCCTCTTACAATAAGTGTCGACCCCATAGAAACATCATTATGTAGATTTGATTTCTGAAAGACAGTTACGTCGTCGGTAATATATAACGATTCATCACAATAAACTTGTCCGTTTGCATAAAGAGTATCTCCAATTGTTACTGTTCCAGATAATACTGAATTATTATCTACTGTTAAATTATTGCAAACGTCTAAAGAAGAATTATATACTTGTAATCCACTATTAGCAAATGCTTTGGCGTGCATATGAAGTTGGTCATGCAAATGTGTTTCACCATGAGCAATTAACATTTGATTTGCGATTATATTTTGATTCGATTCTAAATTATTTCCACAATATAGTCCACCAGTTGAACCATTTAGTATAATATTACCTGAACCTATGTTTAATGTATTTCCAATTGTCATGCTATTTCCAATTGTTACATCGTTTCCAACCTTAACATCATTATTCGCGCTTACATCAACATTTACATTTAAATTATTATAAACGGTTACATCACTTGCGACATTTAATACATCTTTAACAACTAAATTATTTTCAACTGATACATTTTTATTAAATGATGCATTATTACCAACTGATAAATAACTAAGAATGTCTAAATTATTATCAACAAATAAAGTATTGCATATCAAATTTGCACAAACATCCATATTTCCATAAACAATTGCGTTTCCACAAACATCTAAATCTTTTTCTATTAGCGCGTCATCAAATAAAATTGTTTTATTATATACATAGGCGTCTCCTTCTACTGTTAAATCCTCATGTGCGACAATATCAGCGTTAATATTAAAATTAGAATCATATGTATTTATAATCAATCCACCTGCTTCATTAAAGGAAAGAACGCCCTTTAAATTTGTAGTAATAATATCTACATCTTCTCGTAATTCTTCTCCTCCTTTAATTTCATCCAATGACATAACATAGTTGCCTTTACTCATTATTATATAAAAAATAATATTTAAAATATTGTTATTTAAACTATATAAATGGAATATGAGCAAGCAGATGAAACCTTTTATAATCCATACAATGACATGAATAAAGAAATTACAATTAATGGTGTAAAAAAAATATTAAATTCATTCAATGTTTATTATGATATTAAAAACATTGAACGATTCAAGAGGGCATTTGTACATCGTTCCTATGTAAAACCGCAAAAATTAAACGACGATATAATTTTAAGTGTTCGACCCCCAAACTGTTTAGAATTAAAATCGTCATCAAACGAACGAGTTGAATTTTTAGGAGACGGTGTATTAGAACTTATTACAAAACATTATTTATATAAACGTTTTCCAGACGAAGATGAAGGATTTATGACTGAAAAAAAAATAGCATTAGTTAAAAATGATCATATTGGAAAATTAGCGTATAAAATGGGATTACATCATTGGTATATTATGTCTAGGAACGCAGAAGAAAAAAAAATCCGTAATAATTTTAAAAAATTAGGGTGTTTGTTTGAAGCATTTCTTGGTGCATTATTTTTAGACGCGAATGATATACAATTAGACCATAATTATTTTAATTCTTATTTAAATTGTGGTATTGGATTCCAAATATGTCAAATTTTTGTAGAAAATATATTTGAAACATTAGTAGATTGGAACGAGTTATTAGAAAATGATGAGAACTATAAAAATATTTTTCAAGTAATGATTCAGAAAGAATTTAAAACAACGCCAAATTACGTTATTATGAATTTTGATGATGAACAAAGATATACAATGGGTGTTTATTTATGTTTGAATGATGTTAATATTCATAATACAAATATAGAAGATGCGATACATTATAAAGTCATTGGTTCGTTTGAAAAAATACAAGAAAATCAGAATTCTCTTATCTTTTTTAGTAAAGCATCTCATAAAATAAAGAAAAAAGCAGAACAACTTGCTTGTCAACGCGCAATTGAATTAATACATAGTTTTGAATGAATAAATATAAATAATATCATGTTATATATTAATATATGGAAAATTTCAAAGAAAAAAATGAACCAATGAAATATGAAAATATAAATCACAATCCAGATTTTTTCAAATTAAGTCGGGGTAAAATAAGAATACCTACAAATCAGGATACAATTTTAGATTTTTTATCCAAATTAAATTTAAACATTCGTTTTCATCAAGATGAACAAGAAAATAATAGTCCTATGATAAATAGTCCTATGATAAATAGTCCTCAGAGAATTGTTAGTCGTGCAAAAAATTTAAACATTGTAATTAAATTAGAACAAATGAGTCAAGAATATATAGATGGAATTGAAGCGGAGAAAGAAATAAAAGAAAAACCAATGAATGAAGAAGAAGAAGAAGAAGAAAATCAACATCCAAATAAAGGAGATGTTAGTAAAAAAGAAAAAACACTAAAAAAAACATTTGAAAATAGTATTGCATCAATTAATCATGATGAAATGCATGAGGTATTGAAAGAGTATAAGCATCATCAAAACGAAATGTTTCAGGTTCCTTTACACAAAACTTATTTTTTAAATAATCGTATTGAATTTTTAGATAGTATTCAAAGTAAAATAGACCATTATTTAGAACATCGTAAAAAGATGAATAATACAAATAATATAACAGATAGTTGCGATAGTTCTTCAAAAGAAGGCGGATTTAGTCCATTAATACATCAAGATGTTGTAAAACAATATTTAAATGCCAGTTCTCCATATCGTGGGTTATTATTATTTCATGGATTGGGTTCGGGTAAAACGTGTTCTTCGATTGGAATTGTTGAGGCATTAAAGCAAACAAAAAAACATATTTATATTATGACTCCGGCGTCACTAAAAAAAAATTATCAAACACAAATGATGTTTTGTGGAAATGAATTATTTCGAAAAACAGAAAAATGGGAATTTGTAGAATATCCATCTGATGATACGCGTGAAGAATTTATAAATCAAGTTCATAAATTAACTGGATTGAGTTTAAAATACTTAAAAAAGAAAAGTGGTATATATTTAATAAAAAAAGGAACATTTGTTGGAGAATATGACCGTTCTCGCGTAAAAGAAAAAGAGTTAGAAGAGCAAATACAATTGATGATGGAAAAGCGGTTTCGGTTTATTAGTTACAATGGAATAACCGCAAAGAAATGGTTATCTTATTATAAAAATAATAAAAAATCATTTAATCCATTTAACAACAGCACCGTAGTGATTGACGAAGTGCATAATTTTGTCAGTAGAATTTTAAATAAATTAAATATAAAACAATCATCTGTATCCACAGAAATTTATAAGGATTTAATTTGTGCAGAAAATTGTAACGTAGTTGCATTAACTGGGACACCATTGATTAATTATCCTTGTGAATTAGGAGTTTTATTTAATATTGTAGGTGGTTCAAACGTTATGATTGAACTAGCATGTACTCATAAGAATTTGAATAAAAAAACAACAAAACAAATTAAAGAGTCTTTAAAATCATTACAATTAATTGATCATATTGAATTTGAATTACCATCGCGTAAATTAAAAAATAAAAAATATGGTTTATTAAAAATACTTAAAAATCCATATGGATTTATAAAAGATCCATCAACTGGTGAAATACAATATGATTTTGAAAAGGGAAATATAACAAATTCTCAATTATTTCGTAATATAGAAAAAGAATTATTAAAAGCCGGATACGAAGTTGACAAACATTATAACAAAAACACGATTAACTATAAGAGATTTCCAGATACGGAAGAAGAATTCAATAAAGATTTTATAGCAAACGGTCAGTTTGTGAAAAAGTCATTCTTTCAAAATAAAATTGTTGGTTATGTTTCATATATTGGAGATAAACGCGAATTAATGCCAGACGTCGAAGTTCCATCAGAAGATGATTTGGTAGATAAGTATTATAAAGATACTGAAATTTTTGTAGAAGAAATACCCATGACAAAAAATGTATTATATGGATATAACTTTGCAAGATCAATCGAAAAAGATATGGATAGTGCTATGAAAAAGTCAAATAAATCGAAGGATAAACAAACGAGTTCATATCAAATTTTTTCACGGGCTGCGTGTAATTTTGTTTTTCCAAAAAATATAGAACGACCGTATCCAAAAGGGAGAGAAAAAATGAATGAAGATGATTTGGAAGTATATACAGATGAAGAAAAAACAGCATTACCCGACGGAAGGTATGAAAAAAAAGAAGAAGAAACAAAAGATGACAAAGCAAAACGTTATAAAGAAGCAATTCAACTAGTTCTTACAAAATTAGAAAAAGCACCTCATAATTGTTTTGAAAGTGATATACCAAAATTAATAGAATCAATCAATTTAGAATTTCAACCACGCGCTCAGGGTTACGAGATTGATATGACACCAACTGCCACAAATCAACTTAATATGTATAGTCCAAAATTTTATAAATTATTGCAAAATATAATGAATGTTGAAAATAATGGTATACATTTGTTGTATAGTAACTTCAGAACATTAGAAGGAATTGGTATATTTAAACTAATATTGGATTATTATGGTTATACAGAACTTAAATTTAAGAAGGAAAATATGGGTTCTTCTGATGTTTATAAATTAGATTTTGATCATCCTTATTACACAAATCGTAGTTTTTTTGATAAATCTAAACCAGCGGTTACATTAATGGGTCGAAAATTTTACGCATTATATACAGGTAAAGAAACGGTAGAAGATAAAGAAATTATAAGAAATATTATTAATGGTAATTTATCAAAAATTCCAGCGTCTTTGCGAGATGACATCGTAGAAAGATTTTATGGTGGAAATTATAAACGATTAGAGGGAAAACACAATTTACATGGAGAATTAATTCAATTGTTAATTATTTCTGCTTCGGGAGCAGAGGGGATTGATTTAAAAAATGTTCGATATGTTCACATTATGGAACCATATTGGCATCCTGTGAGAATTATACAAGTAATTGGACGCGCGCGACGTATTTGTAGTCATTCTGATTTACCAGAAGACGAACAAACGGTGAAAGTATATATGTATTTGTTAACACATAATCAAGATTTGTTGTCTAGTGAATATGGTTCTCAATTTACGGGATTAAAAGAAGTTCAAGATTACGACCGAGTCCAAAAACGAGTAATTAGTACAGATGAACGATTATATTTAATTATGAATCGTAAAAAGGCGCTTATGGAAGAATTTTTACATTCGTTGAAAATTAGTTCAATTGATTGCAGAGTCAATTATGAAGAAAAAGATAAATGTTTTTCATTTGCAATTAAACCACCTGGAATTGATTATACAAAAGATAAAAAGAATATTATACAAGTAACTAAACAATCGAATAATAATAGAGGTGTGGAAGTATAATATTTAAATCATTTATTCCCCCCCCCATCATTGAAAATATAATAGTTGTATATTATATAAATATGGTGTTAAAGAACCGTCGTACACAAAAGAATAATATAAATAAGAGGGTTCAAAAAAGGACAAAGAGAAAAAGTTTAGGAAAAAATACAAGAAAGAATTTAAGAAAAAAAAGACAAAATAGAAAAACCAGGAGGCGGAGATTTAGGGGGGGAGCTCTTCGCATCGAAAGCGCCGAGGCGGTCGCCGCCAGGAGGAGGCGAGAGGATCCTCTTGGTTATGCTATAGAGAAACGTTTGCATAAGATATTGCCTCAAGATTTTAACGCTCAGTTTAAAAATAGTAGGATAGAGGATGGAAAAAAAATGTTAGAGAAGAGAATAAAAATAAGTGTAGAGTCAACAATTGATATGTATGATGGTGTTGATATAAAAAAAATTTTAAATGATGATGATGGCACTTTTAGAAGTCAAGGTGAGTTATGGAATTTTTGGTTAGATAACATGAATAAATGTCCCATCCCAAAGATATCTAGTCCAATGTGGGATGCTAAATTAATATATCTCGCTATAGATAATTTGAAACAAACAACACCGGATGTACATTATAAAAAAGTTTTTATAGTTACAGATCCTCTTTGCGCTCATATTAATCCCGATAGAGCAATGGGTGGAGATGTAGATGACACCGTTGCTGCAATTTATGCAATATGTAAACTACATAAAATAAATGGTGATCAACCGGTTGATTTAACATTTATTGTACATTGTGGCAATGCTACTGCAAGGGCGGGGAAGTTTAAGCAATTTTTACAACATTTAATTAGTAAGAAGAAGAGGAGTGAATTTATGACTAGTGATTTCATACATATTGGTAAGGATGAAATATATACTGATCATCCCGGTATTAAAATTAATATTGTTGCAATTGATTCTGGAACCATGCCTTTCGTTCGTAATTGCGTTTGCAAGGATGATAATTCATTATTATTTGTAAATGCTCCTATTAAGATTAAAGATGATGAGGTGATGTCTTTCGAAGAAACATTAAATCAGTTTACTAGAGTATTCATGCAAGGTTATGGTAGTAACGACATGAATATGGTGGGAAGTTCTCCTAAAAACGTTAGACAACTTCTCCATGCCGTCGCGACAAGATCAGACTATAAACCAGACAGCAACAAAACTTTTGGTTGTTTTACACGTGATAATATGGTTAATATACAAAAATCTATAACCAAGGAAGAGGAGAAAAGCGCTGTACGTATACAGAAGTTCGGTCGAAGATTTTTGAAGAAGACGAATGGGAATGCCCTGGTCGGCGGTACCAGCGTCGCCCCACTCGCCGATGCTGCTATGAGT
>Ga0315320_10001225_pt1 | contig 21375 bp, 22 predicted proteins | sample M140m21515metaG_FD_203458 | JGI IMG/M metagenome (GOLD analysis project Ga0315320, IMG submission 203458) | Ammonia-oxidizing marine archaeal communities from Monterey Bay, California, United States - M1 40m 21515 | ecosystem: Environmental > Aquatic > Marine > Coastal | place: USA: California... | reverse complement strand
AATTTGGAGATTTTTCGATATCATATAGAACATTATCAATTTTAATTTTTCTAAATCCTCTTCTTTTATAACTTAAAATATCTTTTTTATATTCTCCTTTACGACCTCTAACTACGGGGGCATAAATATAAATTGTGCTTTTTTTTGGCAGTTTTTTAACTAAATCTACAATTTGAGTTATTGTCTGAGAGGTAATTGGTTTACCCGTAAATGGTGAATAGGGGATTCCAGCTCTTGCAAATAAAACTCTCATATAATCATAAATTTCTGTAACAGTTGCTACAGTTGATCTTGGATTCTTAGATGTATTTTTTTGCTCAATAGCAATAGCTGGACTTAAACCTTCAATAAGATCTACATACGGTTTTTTCATTTTGTCCAAAAACTGTCTTGCGTAAGCAGATAGACTTTCAACATAACGTCTTTGACCTTCAGCGTATATGGTATCAAATGCTAATGATGATTTTCCTGATCCAGATAGACCTGTAATGACAACAAATTGATCCTTTGGGATTTCAACAGAAACATTCTTTAAATTATGTTCTTTAGCACCCTTAATAACTATCTTTTTGATCATATTTTTTGTTGCTTTGAGTTAATAAAATTAATAATGAGAAGAATTGTGATATAGTTCTTATTAATTAATTTAACAAATATTAAATATTATGGCTGGAAGTTTAAATAAAGTATTATTAATTGGTCGTTTGGGCGCAGACCCCGAGATCAAACAAATGGTTAATGGTAAAAGTGTTGCAAGACTTAGTTTAGCTACAAGTCAGTCTTGGAAAGATAAAAATACAGGCGAAAAAAAGGAAAAAACTGAATGGCACCGTATAGTTGTATTTAATGAAGGTCTTGTAAATGTCATTCAACAATATTTAAAAAAAGGTGCTCAAATCTATGTTGAAGGACAACTAACAACTAGAAAATGGAAAGATGAGCAATCTGGTCAAGATAAATATTCAACCGAAATAGTCCTACAAGGTTATAACACCACACTAACTATGCTTGGTGGTGGTAACGCTGGTGGTGGAATTCAAAATGACACATCTCAACAAAATAATATTGAGGATTCATCTCAAGTGTCAAACGATATGGATGATGAAATTCCGTTTTAATATCTATGCAAAAAACTGAAGCTCCAAAAGATAATAATATTAAATTAATCTCAATGCATGATGAGATGAGCTCATCTTATCTTTCTTATGCAATGAGCGTAATTGTAAGTAGAGCTTTACCTGATGTTAGGGATGGATTGAAACCTGTTCATAGAAGAATTTTATATGCAATGTATAAAGGTGGATATGATTGGTCAAAACAATTTAGAAAATCTGCAAGAATAGTAGGGGATGTTATTGGTAAATATCACCCTCATGGTGACCAATCAGTTTATGATGCACTCGTTAGAATGGTTCAAGATTTTTCAATGAGTTTACCTTTAGTTCAGGGTCAGGGTAACTTTGGATCTATAGATGGAGATCCAGCAGCTGCAATGAGATATACAGAGACAAGACTTTCAAAAGTTTCACAGTTTTTAATTGATGATATTGAAAAAAATACAGTGTCATACAAAAGTAACTATGATGAAACTGAAAAAGAACCAACCGTTTTACCAGCACAATATCCAAATCTTTTAGTTAATGGAGCAGGTGGAATAGCTGTCGGTATGGCAACAAGCATTCCCCCACACAATTTGGGTGAAATTATAGATGGAACATTAGCTTTAATTAATAACAAAGATATTAAAGTTAAAGAATTAATGAAACATATTCCTGGACCAGATTTTCCAACAGGAGGTGTAATTATTGGAAAAGATATTATTAAACAAGGCTATAACAACGGAAGAGGATCATTTAAAATTAGAGGTGAAGTAAGCTCTGAAACTCTTAAAAACGGTAGAGATAGATTGGTCATTACATCAATTCCATATCAAGTAAACAAATCTGTATTAAATGAGAGAATTGCACAACTCGTTAGAGAGAAAAAAATTGAAGGTATCAAAGATATAAGAGATGAGTCTAATAGAGAAGGTATAAGGGTTGCGATTGATTTAAGAAATGGTGTTGAGCCTGAAACAATAAAAAGACAACTTTATAAAAATACACAAATTGAAAGTTCATTTGGTTTTAATACTTTAGCGATTGTTGAAGGGAAGCCAAAAACTTGTAATCTAAAAGATTTTTTAACAAACTTTTTATCTTTTAGAGAAGATGTGGTTATTAAAAAAACAAAATTTGATCTTCAAAAAGCAGAAGAAAGAGCCCATATTCTATTAGGGTTATCCGTTTCAGTAGAAAATCTAGATAAAATTATTAAGATTATACGCTCTTCTAAAACACCAGATGATGCAAAACAATCAATATTAAAAACTAAGTGGAAAATAAACAAAACTCAAAAACTAATTTCTCTAGTAGAAGGTAAAAAAAGTAAAAATGTTTACTCACTATCAGAACCACAAGTCATAGCTATTTTAGAATTAAGATTACAAAAATTAACTGCTCTTGGAATAAATGAAATTGAAGTTGAAATTAAGAAATTAGCTGAATTAATTGCAAAATACAAAAAAATCATTTCATCTAAAAAAGAACTTTTAAAAGTGATAAGTGGAGAACTTCTAAACATAAAAGAAAAATTTGCTGTTCCAAGAAGAACCAAAATTATAGACGCTGTATTAAATTATGACATTGAAGAAACAATTCAAAAACAGTCTGTAATTATAACTGTTACATTGCAAGGGTATATTAAAAGAGGTTCTTTAGATGGTGTTAAACAGCAAAAAAGAGGTGGTAAGGGAAAATCAGGTATTACAACTAGAGATCAAGATTCAGTAATTCAAACTCTTTCTGTTAACACACACACATCTGTTCTTTTCTTTTCTACTGAAGGATTGGTTTATAAGGTTAAAGCTTGGAAGATTCCAGAAGGATCAACTACATCTAAAGGTAAATCATTATTTAATATTTTACCCTTAAAAAATCATCAATCAATCAGTTCTATAATGCCAATGCCTGAAGATGAGACGGATTCTAAAAATTACCAAATAATTTTTGCAACCGCACAAGGTAAAGTTAGAAAAAATAGTTTGGAAGATTTTTCATCAATTAATGCATCTGGTAAAATTGCAATGAAATTAGATAATAATGATAAGATAGTAGGCGTTAAAATTTGTCAAGACGACCAAGATGTAATTTTAAGCACCAAGTTTGGGAAATGTATAAGATTTGAAGCAAAAAAATTAAGAGTGTTTAAAGGAAGATCATCAAAAGGGATTAAGGGAATAGAGCTCGCTCAAAATGACCAAATTGTATCCCTATCAGTAATAGACAGCGATATAAAAAAAAATAGTAAAAAATCTAAGGATGATAAATCTGAGATTAAAGCCAAAGAAAAATTTGTCTTATCAATAAGCGAAAATGGATATGGTAAGAAAACTTCTCACATTGATTACAGGGTTACCAATAGAGGAGGCAAAGGCATAATTGGAATAGTTAACTCCCCAAGAAATGGAAATATAACGTCTTCATTCCCAGTTTTTGAAGGTGATGAAATACTAATTTCTACTAACAAAGGTAGAGTAATAAGAGTTGCTGTTAAAGAAATTAGAACTGCAGGTAGAAATACCCAAGGAGTAAGAATTATAAAATTATCTGGTGAAGAAAAAGTAGTATCTGCTATTAAAATTGATGATAATCTAGTCTAATGAATAAGGTTGCTATTTATCCAGGCACATTTGATCCAATCACTTATGGTCATATTGATGTTATAAAAAAAGGGTTAAAGTTATTTGATAAAATTGTAGTTGGGGTATCTGATGTTAGTAGTAAAAATTACCTATTTAGCTCTGATGAACGTATTGATATAGTTAATAAAGCATTATTTAAAGATTTAAGGTTAAACAAAAAGAAAATATCCGTAGTTTCCTTTGGTTCGCTTACAACTGACCTATGTAAAAAGTATAAATCAAATATAATTTTAAGAGGCTTAAGAGCTGTTTCTGATTTTGAATACGAATTTCAATTAGCTGGAATGAATAGGAAACTTAATAATAATATTGAAACTATTTTTTTAATGTCCGATGTTGAAAATCAAATAATTTCGTCAAGATTTGTTAAAGAAATAATTAAATTAAATGGCAACATAAAAAAATTTACTACCAAAAGTACAATTAAATCTTTAAAAGAAAAATATGAGTAGAATTTTAACAAATATATTTATTTTATTTTTTTTATTTACTAATCAATTAATAGCAGAGGAGAATATAATGATTTTAAAATTAAAAGATGGAAATGTAAAAATTGAGTTATTTGAAGATGTCGCTCCAAATCATGTAAAAAGAATTAAGGAACTAGCTGATAGTGGTCAGTACGATAACGTTGTTTTTCATAGAGTTATTGATGGATTTATGGCTCAAACTGGAGATGTAAAATTTGGTAATTCAAATTCTAGTGATTTTGATTTACGAAGAGCTGGAATGGGTGGATCAGATTTACCAGATTTAAAACAAGAATTTAGCAGTGTACCACATGATAGGGGCACTTTGTCTATGGCCAGATCTTCCAATCCAGATAGTGCAAATAGTCAATTCTTTATATGTTTTAAACCAGCACCTTTTCTAGACAGACAGTACACGGTTTTTGGTAAAGTTTTAGAAGGCATGGAATTTGTTGATAAAATCAAAAGAGGTGATGAAAGTAATAACGGTTCAGTATCAGATCCAGATAAAATTATCAGTTTTAAATCCCAATAATTTCTTTAAATGGCATTAAAAAATTTTGCCTTTAAAGTTTTAAAAAAAGATAAATTTGCTAGGTGTGGTTTAATTGAAACTCATAGAGGCAATATTAACACGCCTGCTTTTATGCCTGTTGGTACACAAGCAACTGTAAAAGCTTGCACCATTGATGATATTAAAAAAACAGGATCAGAAATAATTTTATCTAATACTTATCATTTAATGATAAGACCTGGAGTAGATAGAATTCAATCAGTGGGTGGTCTTCATAATTTCATGAATTGTGATTTACCTATTCTTACTGACTCAGGCGGCTTTCAAGTAATGTCTTTATCAAAACTTAATAAAATTGATAGGGAAAAAGGAGCAATTTTTAATTCTCATGTCGATGGAAAAAAATTTTTTTTAAGCCCGGAAGAAAGTATAAGAATTCAACTAGGGTTAAACTCAGACATTTTAATGATAATGGATGAATGTCCACGAAAATCAAATGATTATGAATTGATAAAAAAATCAATGGATTTATCTTTGTATTGGGCTGAAAGATCAAAAAAAGCTTTTGGAAAAAATCCTCATAAAGCGCTGTTTGGAATTGTTCAGGGAGGATTATTTAAAGATCTTAGAAAACAATCGTTAACAGAATTAATTAAAATAGGTTTTGATGGTTATGCTATGGGTGGTTTAGCAGTAGGGGAGTCTCAAAGTGAAATGTTTGAAGTGCTGAATAATATTAAAGAACATCTTCCAGAGGAAAAACCGCACTATTTAATGGGTGTAGGGACTCCATCTGACATTATTGGCGCTGTAAAAAGAGGTATAGATATGTTTGACTGTGTATTGCCTACTAGATCAGGAAGAACCGGATTGGCTTTTACATGGGATGGTAGAATAAATATTAAAAATAATAAATATCAAACTGATAATACTCCGCTTGATCCTAATTGCAGTAATCTAAATCTTAATAAATATTCAAAAAATTATTTGAATCATTTGTTTAATACTAACGAGATTTTGGCTTCTATGCTCTTAACTCTTCATAATATTAATTTTTATCAAGAGTTAATGTCATCAATTAGAAAGAATATATCCGAGGGTACATTTGATCAATTTCATGACAAATACATAGATAGGTTGTAAAAGATAAACAATTTTTAGTTCAATTTGACGTTTGAAAAAATAGAATAATTAGGTATATAACAACTATTCAATTTGAATATATGGGGGCCCTTAGCTCAGTTGGTAGAGCAATTCCCTTTTAAGGAATGGGTCGATGGTTCGAGTCCATCAGGGCTCACCACTATTTAAATTATGTGATTTTAATTGGCGGATAATCTAAAATCACCTCGTTCATTTTTTCATTTAAATTTTTAATTCTATTATCTGATGATGGGTGTGTGCTCATAAATTCCGGTGGTTCCTTCCCTTTATTTAGTTCTTTCATTCTTTCCCATATTTTTACTGTCTCTCTGATATCGTAACCTGATAAAGATGAAAATATCATTCCGAGATAATCAGCCTCACTTTCCTGTTTTCTATTAAAAGGATTAAGAATTCCAAGTTGTGCAAGTAAACCAACAGTATTTTGTCCTGTTGTTCTATTGATATCTGATAAAACCCCACCACTTGCTATGTCAATAATTTTAGTTCCAACATTTAACAATGTTCCTCTACTAGCTCTTTCAACAGAATGTTTGGCTACAGCATGAGCAATTTCATGACCCATTACAGCAGCTAGACCATTCGTATTTTTTGTTGCATCTAATATACCTGTGTAAACAGCTATTTTACCACCTGGCATACACCAAGCATTACGTACTTTTTTTTTATCAATTAAAATGTATTCCCAATCAAAATTTTTAGTTGGATCATCTAAATTTTCTCTGTCAAAATATTCTGAAATTGAGTCTTCCATTTTTTTTCCAATTTCTTTAATTTCATTAAAAGTCTTAGTGTCATCACTCATTTTTTCTTTTTCTTTTATTTTTTCGTAAATTCGAGCTGCTTGAGCATTTAACCTAGCTTCAGAAACAATTTTTAATTGTTTTCTTTCAGTAATTGGTGCAGTTGTGCAAGAGGGCAATAAAAACCCACCACAACTACAACCCACATAAGATAAAAATTTTCTTCTATTCATTTTCATATAAAATTGATAATAACATTATATTATGAATCTTAATAATAAAATTCTGATAGTTTTGTTTTTTGTTGCTATTTCTTTTGTAATTTACTCAAGTTTTAACTAATAATATGGAAAAAAGATCAAAACGAAAAAGATTATCTTTAACACTTCGAAACTATTTCATTACTGGTGTAGTTGTTTTAATTCCAATTGGTTTTACATTATATCTTAGTAAAATTTTAATAGGTATATCTTCAAATTTAATTCCAAAAAATCTTAATCCCAATCATTACTTGCCTTTCGATATTCCCGGTGTAGAAATTTTAATTTCAATATTACTTATAACTATAGTGGGCGGTCTATCTTTGTCTTTTTTTGGGAGAAGAATTCTAAAATTAATTGATGATCTATTTAAAAGAATTCCTTTTTTAAGAACTGTTTATTCGGCAATAGTTCAAATGACAGAAACATTTTCTAAAAAAGATGATAATAAAAAAAGTGTAGTTCTAATTGAATACCCTAGAAAAGGTGTTTGGGCTGTAGGGTTTGCAACGAAGGAAAATACTGGTGAAATGGCAAATAAAACAAATAAAAAATTAATTAACGTATTTGTACCTACCACACCCAATCCCACAAGTGGATTTTTGCTGATGTTTCCAATTGAAGATGTAATTTATTTAAATATGACTTTTGAGGAAGCTTCCAAATTTATAGTTTCTGCAGGAACTTCTAGCAAACAAACCTAGGCAATATCATTTATAATATCAGCTCTATCGTATAATTTTAGAAGGGATTTATACTTACTAATATCTGCATTTTCTATTTCAATTCTTCTAATTTCCTTCTCTGCTAATAAAAAAAGGTCATTGTTATGTATTGGGTCAGCTAATTTAAAATTTTTAATTCCACTTTGTTTAAAACCCAATATATCACCAAAACCTCTAATTTTCATATCTTCTTCAGAAATGTAAAAACCGTCAGTAGACTCTTTTAAAATATTTATTCTTTTTTTTGCATTTTCACTTAAATTAGATTTAAACATGAGTATACATGTTGACTCTTTTTCACCTCTACCAACACGACCTCTTAGTTGATGTAATTGAGATAAACCAAACTTGTTTGCATTTTCTATAATTATTACATTGGCATTTGGAAAATCTATACCAACTTCAATAATTGTCGTGGATACTAAAATTTGGAATTTTTTCTTTAAAAAATTATCTAAGATTATTTCTTTATCCTCTAAATTAGTTTTACCATGTAGTATAGATACTTGATTTGGAAAAAGTTTATTCAAGTATTCAAACTTTTTAACAGCAGATGAGTGGTCTAATTTTTTACTTTCCTCAATAAGTGGGCATACCCAAAAAATTTGGTTTCCAGATTTGATCTGTGTTGTAATATATTTAATAACATCAAAAATTTTACTCTCTAATTTACTATATGTTTTAACAGGTTTTCTAGATTTGGGTTTTTCTTTTATAATCGAAAGATCCATATCACCATAAAGTGCCATCGTTAATGTTCTAGGTATAGGTGTTGCAGTCATTAATAGAACATCACAATTTTTACCACCTTTATCAGATAAAAGTTTTCTTTGATTGACACCAAATTTATGCTGTTCATCTATAACAATTAATCCTAAATTTTTAAAATGTACTTTTTTTTGAAAAATTGCATGAGTTCCAAAAATGATATCTATTTGATTATCTGTTAATTTTTTTAAAATTTTTTTTTTGGTTTTGTATTTTGATTTACCAGAAATTAATTCCATATTTATTTGATCTGAAAAAAGTTTTTTTGCAAAATTGAAATGTTGTCTTGCTAATATTTCTGTAGGAGCCATAAAGGCTACCTGAAATCCTGAATTAACAGTATTATATGCAGCAAGTAATGATACTATAGTTTTTCCACTGCCAACATCTCCTTGAAGAAGTCTAAACATCTTATTTGTAGATCTAAGGTCCTCATTTATTTCTCCTAATGTTTTTAATTGATCATTCGTAAGTTTAAATTCTAATTTTTTTAGAATTTTAATTTGTTTTTTTATATCTATATCTTTCTTCTTTTTTTTAATTTTTTTAATTTTTTTTCTTATCTCAGAATTTACTAAAAATGTTGAAAAAATTTCATCAAAAGCTAATCTTTGATAAAAATTCTTTTTATAATTACCTATATTTTCTGGTTTGTGTAATTCAACAATTGCCTCATTCCATTTTATATTTTCAAATTTATTTAAAATATTTTTGGTATGCCACTCATCAAGAATAGGAAGATTTTTTAAAATTTGATTTATAATCTTATTATAAATTTTTTCTGAAATACCCTCTGTTAATGAATATGTATTATGTTTTTGTTTTATAAGTGAGGAATCTTCAGAAATATACTTAGGATTTGTAAGTTGATATTTGTTTCTAAAAAAACCAATTTTTCCACTAACAGTTATTTCTTTACCTAATGGAAGAATTTTTCTTACATAACCTTCGTAACTATTAAAAAAAATACAATCAATTTCACCTGTTTCATCAAAACAAGAAACTTTATTTGGTAGATTTCTTACTCTAGGAAAAGAATATTTTTTAGGTATTACAGTAACTGTCTGGTTATCACCAATTTTCAAATTTTTAATTTTTATAGACAGACTTCTGTCTGTATATGACTTCGGCAATTTCCATAAAAGGTCAAAAATATTATTAATTTTCTTTTTTTTTAATAAAATAGTTGTTTTGGCACCAACACCTTTAAGCTTAGTTAAATCTGACAATAGATATTCATAATTACTTTTATTAGTCATTAAGTAATAATATATTATATTTATGACTCTCAAAATAGATCAATTAAAAAAAAAGATTATTTACAGATCTAATTATCGTGGCACAAAAGAAATGGATAAACTTTTGGGTGCTTTTACTAAAAAATATATTGACCAGTTGAGCCTAAATGATCTTTCTGATCTAGAAGAATTATTAAATGTAGATGATACGAATTTATACAACTTCTATAATGGTTTAGATAGTGATGTTAAATTTAAAGATAACAATATTACTTATTTATTTAAAAATTATAAATATATTGATGAATAATATTAGTGGCGGAAGGACTGAGATTCGAACTCAGGAAAGAGTTGCCCCTTTGCCGGTTTTCAAGACCGGTGCATTCAACCACTCTGCCATCCTTCCGTGAAAAGTGTTTTATTATTATAATTATTTAATTCAACCATAAAATAGTCTAATAAAAGTTACAAGTATCTAATCTGTATAAATCCTATGAAAAAAGAATTTAATAATGGACTTTTTTTTGCTGGTTTTGGTTCTTTTTGGTGGGGCTTTTTTGGAGTTCTTTATTTCAAATATATTACTTTTATAGGTCATATTGAATTAGTTATTCATAGATGTCTATGGACAACATTTACGTTAATTATAACAACATTTCTTTTTTCTAAATGGAATATTTTTTTTGATATAATAAAAAATAAAAAAAATTTATTATATTTATTTATATCTAGTATTCTAATCTTTATTAATTGGGCTATATGGATTTATGCAATAGCTACAGACAGAATAATTGATGCTAGTTTTGGTTATTTTATCTTTCCTATCTTGAGTGTATTGCTTGGGTATATTTTTTTTAAAGAAAAACTAAATAAAAAAAGAATTTTTTCAATTATATTAGTCATTATTTCAATATTATATTTGATAATAGTGAATTTTAAATCTTTACCTTGGGTAGGTTTGGTGGTCGCATTTAGTTGGGCTTTTTATAATCCAATTAGAAAAAAAATAAATATTGATACAGATGTAGGGCTTTTAATTGAGAGTATTTATATTTTCCCATTTGCAATAATTGCTTTCTATTTAATTACTATAAATGGATATAACGATTTTAAGTTATCAGATCCACCAATGATGTTAGTAATTTTTTTAGCAGGACCAATGACGATAATACCATTGTTCTTATATGTTAAAGGTGTTGAGAAGTGTGGTGTAGGACCATCTGGTATGATGTTTTATATCACCCCAACATTTCAATTTTTACTTGGTTATTTTTATTATGATGAACCTTTTTCAACAGCAAAATTAGTTAGTTTTATTTTTATATGGATTGCTGTAATTATATATTTAAAAGACTTGTATGAAACTAGTTAGCTGTACTTTTATATTAATATTTTTAATATTAACTCCATCATTATCAGAAAATCCATCTGGATTTTTAACTTGGAAAGAAAATTTTAAAAAAGTTGCTTTATCCAATAATATTTCTGAAAAAACTTTTGATACAGTTATGGCTGACGTCAGATTTTTACCAAATGTAATCAAATATGATAGATATCAGCCTGAGTTTTATGAAGATACTAAGACGTATATATCAAAAAGAACATCATTAAAAAAGGTTTCTAAAGGATTAGAATTTTATGAAAAACACTCTAATTTGATAAATACAATAGAAAATCAATACAATATTGAAAAAGAATTACTCTTAGCCTTAATGGGTATCGAGACTAATTTTGGAACTTATGTTGGTAAAATGGATATAATTTCATCTTTAGCTACATTGAGTTTTGACGAACGAAGATCTGAATTTTTTTCAAATGAATTAATAATATTATTAAGGTTAATAGAAACTAATCAAATTAATTATAAAACTTTATATGGTTCTTGGGCAGGTGCATTTGGATTTTTTCAATTTATGCCCTCTACAATGAAAAATTATGCAATAGACTATGATAAAAATAGTTATATTAATTTAAAAGATAATAATGATGCATATGCATCTGCAGCCAACTATTTAAATAAAATAGGGTGGAAAGACAATGAGCCTTGTTTTTACAAAATAGAACTTTCAAATGAAATACCAAAAAAATATTTAAATGTTTCTGCAAAAAAATTGCATAACAAGAAAAAACTAAGATATTTTAGAAAATTTATTATAAATGATCATGTTTTAAATCAAAAATTTGATCATTTAACTTCTGCGATAATAACACCTGATAAAGATATTATTCCAGATGCTGAGAACTTAAGTCCTGCATATATAGTTTTTGATAATTATGAAATTATTTTAAAGTGGAACAGATCTTTAAGATTTTCATTAGCAGTATGTACACTTAAAGAAAAGTTTAAAAATGAATTATAGAATTTTCTTAATAATATCTTTCATATTTTTATTAATCGGATGTGAAAAAAATAATCTTAAAAAAGATGCTATTAATCAAGAAAAATTATCAAAATATAAAAACTCTGGTTTTGCTTTAGTTTATGATAATGTTTTAAAAAAAGAAAAAAAAATTTCAAAAAAAATTGATAATAGAGGTCTTATCATTTTTCATAAAAATTTAAAAAAAAATTCCTTTGTTAAAATAACAAACCCCTCAAATCAAAAAACATTAATAGCTGAAGTTATTTCAAATAAAGTAAAGTTTTCTGATTTTTATAATAGCGTAATAACATTAAGAATAGCCGAAGAATTATCATTAGATTTAAATGAACCTTATATTGATCTAATTTTAATATCTGAAAATTCGACCTTTATAGCAAAAAAAGCCAAAACATTTAAAGAGGAAAAGAAAGTTGCAGAAAAAGCTCCAGTTGATGGTATTAAAATTGATAATTTAGGTGAAACCAATGTACAAAAAAAAGAAATTGTAAAAAATAGTGTTTTTAATTACTCAATCAAAATTGCAGATTTTTATTATAAAGACTCGGCTAAAAATATGTCTGATAGAATAATTAATGAAACAAATATTAAAAACCCAATTATAAAAACAATATCAAATACTAAATATAGGGTATTATTAGGTCCGTTTAATGATATAAAAAAACTTGAAGAGTCATTTAATGATATTAAGTCATTAAATTTTGAAAATTTAGAGATTTTAAAAGATGTTTAAAAAAATATTTTTAATAGTGTTTGCTAGCCTTGTTTATGTTCAATTAGCTTTTGCTAATTTTGATGTAAAAGCAAGAACAGCAATTCTTATGGATTATCATTCGAATGAAATATTATTTGAGAAAGATGCGGATAGAAAAATATTTCCCGCATCTATGACAAAAATAATGACTGCAATAATTGCATTTGATTTAATTAAAAATGGTGAGCTTAATCTTAGTGATAAATTTATAGTTTCAGAAAATGCATGGAGATTGTCACAAGCAGGTTATTCATCTATGTTCATAATGGTTGGAGATGAGATTTCAGTAGAAAATCTTCTTAAAGGAATAATTATATCATCTGGTAATGACGCTTGTGTTGCATTAGCCGAAGGTATAGCAGGCACAGAAGAAGAGTTTGCATTTTTAATGACAGAGAAAGCAAAAGAAATTGGTATGGAGAATACTAATTTTTCAAATTCATCAGGTATAAACTCACCTGATAATTTATCTACAGTAAGAGATATTATGATTATGTCTAAATATTTAATTAAAAATTATCCTAAATATTACAAATATTTTAAGGAAACAGAATTTACATGGGATAGAACTGGAGGAGATCCTATCACACAAGGTAATAGAAATCCTCTACTATACAAGAATTTTAATGCAGATGGAATTAAAACAGGTTATTTATCATATGAAAAATATTCTTTAGCTTCTTCGATCAATAGAAAAGGTAGAAGACTTATTGCAGTAGGAAGTGGTTTTAATTCAAAAAATTCAAGATCTAAAGAAAGTGCAAAACTTTTAACTTATGGCTTAACTAACTTTGATCTTGTAAATATTTCTAAAGCTAATGAGACTTTTGATAAACTAGAAGTATGGCTCGGTAAAGATGATAAAGTCGATGTCTATACTAATGAAGATGTTTATAAGACCATTAAAAAAGCAAAGAAAAAATTATTAAAAGTATCTGTTAAATATGAGGGGCCTATAGAAGCTCCAATTAAAAAAGATGAAAAAGTAGCTATTTTAAAAGTTGTTTATGATGATGAGTTAGTTGGTGAATACGATTTACTAGCTTCAAAAGAAGTAAAAAAAGTAAATTTTGTGTCTAGATTATTAAAATCACTTAATTATCTCATTTGGGGCGATGTCTAAAAAACCAATAATTGTTTTTGAGGGAATTGAGGGAAGTGGAAAAAGTCACCACATTTCAGTTGTTTCAAAATATCTTAGTAAAAAAAAGATAAGTTATCTAAAGATAAGAGAGCCTGGTGGTAATCCAAATTCAGAAAAAATTAGAAAATTGATTTTAAATAATAAATCAAATTTTAATAAAAACACTGACTTATTACTATATATGGCTGCAAGAAGTGAAAATATAGATATTATAAAAAAATCACTAAATAAAAAAATAATACTTATTGATAGATTTACAGACTCCACAATAGCATATCAACATTTCGGCATGGGTGTTGATCGTAAGTTAATTGAAACTTTAAACAAATACTTACTTATGAATATTAAAGTGAGTTTCACATTTTTAAATTTAGTTAATCAGAAAAATCTTCACAAAAGATTAAGTCAAAGAAAATCATTAAATAGATACGATAAATTCAAAATATCTTTTTATAGCAAAGTTCAAAAAGGATTTATTAAATTATCCGATAAACAGAAAAATAAATATCAGTTAATTAATTCAAATTTAGATATAGATAAAAATGAAAAAATAATTTTAAGTAAAATTGATAAATTAATTAAATGAACTTAAATCCAGTAAATCAACTATCTCTTTATGGTCATAATTTTGAATTTTTCAATTTCATTGAACTTTATAAATGTCAAAAATTACCAAATAAGATATTGTTATCTGGTGAAAAGGGGATTGGTAAATCTACTTTAGCGTACCATATAATTAATTACGTTTTATCAATTGATGAGGATCATTCTTATAATCTTAAAAATTTTAAGGTTAATCTTGAAAATAAATCATTTAAATTAATCTTAAATAAATCTAATCCTAACTTTATTTCAATTGATATTGAAGACGATAAGAAAAGTATTGATATTAATCAAATTAGAAAATTAATTTTATCACTAAACAAATCTTCATTTAATAAAAAGTCAAGATTTGTATTAATAGATAATATTGAACTTTTGAATATAAATTCTGTAAATGCTTTATTGAAAATTCTAGAAGAGCCTAATGATAATATATTTTTTATTTTAATTAATAATAATAAAAAGATATTACCTACACTTAAATCTAGATGCCTCAACTATAATATTCATCTTACTTTCAATGAGTCAATTGATATCACAAATAAAATTTTAGATGAAAATTGTTCTGACTTAATCCATGAAGAAATACTGAATTATTATAGCACACCAGGTTCTATATTAAATTTACTAAATTTTGCCGATAAAAATGATTTGGATTTAAAGGAAATCAATTTAAAAGAACTTATAAAAAAAATTATCATGGATAAAAAATATAAAAAAGATCAATTTATTAAACATCTAGTATACTCATTAATAGAGGTTTATTTTAGAATAAATGTGTCGGTCAAAAATATTGAACTTTTAAAAATACAAAATTATTTTTTAAAAAAGATTCATAATACAAAAATCTTTAATCTTGACGATGAAAGCTTATTTATGGAATTTCAAGATAGAGTATTAAATGGATAAAACTTTCTATATAACTACACCTATTTACTATCCATCAGCAAAACCACATATGGGGCATGCTTATTCAAGTATCATTGCTGATTTTTTTGCTAGATTTAAAAGAATTGATGGTTTTGATGTTCAGTTTTTAACAGGAACTGATGAACATGGATTGAAAATACAACGTTCTGCTGAAAAACAAAGCATTGATCCATTAGAATTTTGTAATCAAATTAGCCAAACTTTTAGAGATCTTTCAAAAACATTAAATTTAACTAACACTGATTTTATTAGAACTACTGAAGAAAGACATAAAAAAACTGTTCAATATTTATGGAATGAACTTGAGAAAAATGATGATATTTATTTATCAAAATATTCTGGTTGGTATTCAGTTTCTGATGAAGCATTTTATAATGAAGATGAAATAGAAAATGTAGATGATACTAAAAGATCTATTTCCTCTAAATCTCCTGTTGAATGGATAGAAGAAGAATCTTATTTTTTTCGATTATCTAAATGGGAAAAACCTTTACTTGAATACTATGAATCTCATCCAAATTTTATTGCTCCTGAATCTAGAAAAAATGAAGTTATCAGTTTTGTAAAAAGTGGATTAAAAGATTTATCTGTTAGTAGAAAAAGTTTTTCATGGGGCATAAAAGTTCCTAACAATAATGAGCATGTGATATATGTGTGGCTTGATGCACTAACTAATTATATTAGTGCATTAAATTACCCTGACACTAATGATAAATTATTTAAAAATTTTTGGCCAGCTTCAATACATTTAATTGGAAAAGATATTTTGAGATTTCATGCAGTATATTGGCCAGCTTTTCTATTAGCTGCTAAAATTAAATTACCACAAAGAGTTTTTGGACATGGCTGGATTCTATCTGGTGATGAAAAAATGTCTAAATCAAAAGGCAATATTCTAGATCCAATAGAAATAATTAATCAATATGGATTAGATCCATTAAGATATTATTTAATTAAAGAAGTATCTTTTGGTAATGATGGCAACATATCTCAAGAAAGACTTGAAGATTGTATAAATAGCGACCTTGCTAATAATTTTGGAAATTTATGCCAACGTGTCACAGCTTTTGCTATAAAAAATTGCAATGGAAAAATTCCTTCAGAAATAAAATTTCTAAATGATGACTTAATTATACTAAATAAATATAATGATAATTTAGATAAAATAAGATTAAAAATAGATGAGCAAAATATCAATTTTTATATTGATTATATAATTAATTCCCTTTTCGAAGCTAATAAGTATTTTAACGATCAAGAACCATGGAAAAAAAAGAATGATCGAGTAAGGTTGAACACTATTGTTTACACAACTTTAGAAATTGTAAGAAAAATAAGTTTTTTATTAAACCCGATTATTCCTGATTCTTCTTTAAAAGCACTTAAAATTTTCAATTTATCTCAACAAGATATAAAATTACAGACAATATCAAATAATGAATTTTTAACTAAAGACATGAATATAAATAAGATAGATATACTCTTTAAAAAAATAGAAAAAAAAAATGATTGATTCCCACTGCCATTTAGATCATGAACCACTGTTAAGTGACTTAACAAATGTAATTCAAAGATCAAAAGATGTTGGTATTAAAAAATTATTAACAATTTCAACTTCATTTGAAAGTTTTTCAAGAATTAAAGATCTAATAAAAATAGATGAAATGATTTATGGTACAATTGGTATTCATCCACATGAATCTACTAAAGATATAATTACGTCAGACGAAATAATCAAAAATTTAAAAGAAAATGAAAAAATAATTGGTATAGGAGAAACTGGCTTAGATTTTTATTATAACAATAGTGAAAAAGAGAAACAAATTTCTAGTTTCAAAGAACATATCGAAGCCTCAATTAAAACAAATAAACCTTTGATTGTTCATTCAAGAGATGCAGAAAAAGAAACTTTTGACATTTTAAATGAATATAAAAATGAAAAACTTAAAGTTTTGATGCATTGTTTTACTGGGTCTAAAGAATTCTCAGAAAAACTACTGACTTTAAATTCTTATTTTTCAGCTAGTGGTATTATTACCTTTAAAAACTCATTAGAGTTACAAAATACTTTCAAATCTATCCCAATAGATAATATTTTAATTGAGACTGATAGTCCATTTTTGGCACCTGTACCTAAAAGAGGAAAAAAAAATGAACCATCATTTATTGATTTTACTGCTACAAAATTAGCTGAGATTAAAAATTTATCTAAAGATGATCTTATCAAAAAAACTACAAATAACTTTAATAAACTTTTTTTTAACCAACATTAATGAAATTTATTATCCTAGGCTGTGGTAGTTCAATGGGCGTGCCAAGACCAGATGGTTTTTTTGGAAATTGTGATCCAAATATTAAAAAAAATTATAGAACAAGATGTTCTGCTTTAATTAAAACTTCTGAAGAAAATATATTAATCGATACCTCTCCTGATTTGCGTCAACAACTATTAAGACATCGAATTAAAAAAATTAATAAGGTTCTCTATTCACATATGCATGGAGATCAAACTCATGGAATAAATGACTTGAGATCTTTTTATATAAATAGCAGAAAACAACTTGATGTTTATGCTGATAAATATACTTCCAATTATCTTAAGTCTTCATTTTCTTATATATTTAAAAGTTATTCAAAAGAATATCCTGCAACACTAAAACTTAATAAATTACCGAAAAATATTTATATTAAAGATAATAATAAAAAAATTGGTATTCAATCAATTATAGTTGAGCATGGTAAAGTAAAATCAAATTGTTTTATTATAAATAAAAAATTAGCTTATATAAGTGATGTTAATAAAATTTATAACAAAGATCATAAATATTTTAAAAATCTTCAATATTTAATCATTGATTGTTTGTGGTATAATTTTCATCCATCACATTTTAATTTAGAAAGTTCACTAGCTGTAATTAAAAAATTCAAACCCAAAAAAGCTATTCTTACAAACTTATCACCAGTTTTAGATTATAAAGTGCTTAAAAAAATGATGCCTAAAAATGTTATTCCAGCACATGATGGATTAACTATAAAACTATAAGATATTTTCTATAGCTTTAGTTATTTTTTTTGACATAGGTTTTGTAAAAGACGCAAATGTATCTTCAATAATTCCTTCTTTGTTAACTAAAATTTTATGAAAATTCCACTTTGGTTCAGCTGATCTACCATGATTTTCTTTTGCCCATTTAAAAAGTTCATGAGCATTTTTACCTTTAACTTCTGTTAATGTTGTCAGAGGAAAATTAATATTAAAATTCACTTCACAAAATTCTTTAATATCTGAATTTTTATTTTTTTCTTGATTAAATGAATTAGACGGAACACCAAGTATAATCAAACCTTTATCTTTATATAAGTTCCACAATTCTTGTAATTCATCATATTGTTTTGTAAAACCGCAATAACTTGCTGTATTTACAACTAAGATAACTTTATTTTTATAATCTTTTAAATTAATTGTCTCACCAGTTATGCTTTCTATGCTGAAATCATAAATTTTTTTTTCGTAGTTTGCTGTAGCAGAAGATTTAAATAAAAACATAAATATAGATAATAAAAATATTACTTTTTTCATTTATTAGGTTTATTTGGCGTAAGTAATATTAAAAAATAACCAAATAAAGTTGATAACAATGATCCTGTTAAAACACCTATTTTTACACCATCCATATATTGTATGTTTTCAACAAAAGCCAAATTCCCAACAAATAAACTCATTGTGAAACCAATACCTGTAAGAACACCTACGCCATAAAAATTATACCAACTTGTATCGTTTGGCATTTGAGCTACTTTTAATTTTATAGATATATAAGAAAACACAAAAACACCTAGTTGTTTACCAAGGAATAACCCTAGTACAATACCTAGGGGAACCTTATCTAATAATGATGCAAAAGATAAACCTTCCAAAGAAACACCAGCGTTTGCAAAAGCAAACAAAGGCATTATTAAAAAAGCTACATATGGACTAATTGCATGTTCTATTTTTATTAATAAAGAGAAATCTCTTTCTTTTTTTCTATGAGGAATTGTCATAGCTAACAAAACACCAGCAATAGTAGCATGGATACCTGAGTTATGTGTAAAATCCCAAAGGAACAGTCCAATAATCAAATATGGTAGAAACTTTTTAATGTTAAATTTATTAATTAATAATAAAATAATAAAAGCTAACAACATTAAAGTTAAATACTTAATGCTCAAATCTCCTGAGTAGAATAGGGCAATAATTACTATAGCGCCTAAATCATCAATTATCGCTAAAGCAGTTAAAAATACTTTTAACGATAAAGGAACTCTTTTTCCAAGTAATGATAAAACACCTAAAGAAAAAGCAATATCCGTAGCTGAGGGTATGGCCCATCCATTTAATGTTTCGCTATCACCTAAATTTATAAATACATAAAATAATGCAGGAACTAGCATTCCCCCAACAGCCGCTATTATAGGTAATAAAGCTTGTTTAATATTAGAAAGTTCACCTTGTAAAAATTCCCTTTTAATCTCTAAGGTAACAAAGAAAAAAAATATTGCCATTAAAGCATCATTAATCCAATGGTGCACTGATAGTTTTAATCCAAAATTATTAATACCTATGAATAAATATTTGTTTAATGTTTCAAAATATAAATCTGCTAGTTCAGAATTACTTATGAATAATGCAACTATAGCTGAAAAAAGAAGCACAAGACCGCTTGCTGCTTCTAATTTAAAGAACCATCTAAAAGGTTTAGATAAATAGTTAATCATAAAATTTTAAGATAAGTCTATAATAAATAGCTTTATATCTTGCAATGTTTCAAATAAGTTAAACAGTATTATTTCTACACCTGGAAAAACGTTTGTAATCGGGGTTTTTAAAGTATCAACTAGGATTATCAATGCCACAAAAGAGATAATTAAAACAATCAGATATGAAAAAAATTTTCCACCTGTGCTTTCATTCTTTGTTTCAATTTTTTTATTATCCGAAGTATCTTTAATTTGCTTTTCTTTATTTTTTGATTTTTCTTGGATAGTTGACTTATTATTAGTTATATTTATTTCTTTTTTTGGTAAACTATCTTTAATTTCATTATTAACTAAATGTTCATTAAGAGTTAATGGGGAAGAGTTTTCATTTTCTACCTTACAAAACCATACATGTTTACAAGATCCACATTGTAAATCTCGTCCCTCATCAGGTACTAATGTATCGTCTATTTGGAATTTTTTATTACAATTAGGGCAGGCGATAATCATGCTTTGTTATATATCAGATTTTTATTAAATTTCTTTTATTTTTGATGTCTTTATACTTTGAAATTATGAATAACTGCTGTAATAGTACTGAGATCGGAGTGTAGCGCAGCCTGGTAGCGCATCTGGTTTGGGACCAGAGGGTCGCAGGTTCGAATCCTGCCACTCCGACCATCTTTTATGAATAAAGCAATAATTTATATACCAAATAAAAATCCTATGCAGTCTGGAACTGCGAAAAGCAATAAATGGATTTTAGAATTTATTACCAAAGATCCAACTAAAAATCCTCTAATGGGGTGGGAAAGCTCTTCAGATACATTAACAGAATTAAAACTTGAATTTCCATCAAAGGAGTTAGCAATAAGCTACGCAAAAAAGAAAAAAATAGATTTTGAATTAATTGAACCAAAAAAAAGAAAGACTGTAAAAAAATCATACGCTGATAATTTTTTAAAATAATTAATGTTTAGATTTTTCAAATTAAGAAAATGGTTTATGTGGTCCTGGCTTGGATCTATTATTATTTTATCTTCATTATGGATCCAAGTTAAAATTGATGTCAAAATAAATGAGTGGTTTGGTCAATTCTATGACATGATTCAAAAAGCACTTGGTGAGCCAAATGCTATAACTATCCAAGAGTATTGGTCTAGTTTATTATCTTTTATAACATTAGCTGCGATATATGT
>Ga0315320_10001224_pt1 | contig 21377 bp, 13 predicted proteins | sample M140m21515metaG_FD_203458 | JGI IMG/M metagenome (GOLD analysis project Ga0315320, IMG submission 203458) | Ammonia-oxidizing marine archaeal communities from Monterey Bay, California, United States - M1 40m 21515 | ecosystem: Environmental > Aquatic > Marine > Coastal | place: USA: California... | reverse complement strand
ACGTAGACGGCATCCTCGACACTGAGCCCTGGTGGACCGCCCCCCATGGCGAGGAGACCGCCTCCATAGCCTGGACCGATGTGGACGGAGATGGGGATCTCGACCTCGCCTGTGCCAACGAAGATGGCCCCAATCGCCTCTACATGAATGAGGATGGCTCGATGGAGTCTGCATGGCTCTCCGACGAAGACGAAACCACCCTCGGTCTGGCCGTTGGAGACCTGGACGCGGACGGCTGGCCGGACCTGGCCGTCGTCAATGAGTTCTCAGGGGTATCGGTGTATCGCAACGAGGAGGGCGTGCTCTCCACGAGCGTTTCATGGGCTCAAACCACGGATGCGGACATCAACAGCGACGATGTCGCCTGGGGAGACATCAACGGTGATGGCCTGGAAGACCTCATCGTTGTGGGACAGGAGCGAGACAGAATCTGGATCAACGAAGGGGACCTCAGCTTTGTTACCGAATGGACGTCTGAGAACGAAGAGGCCTCATCTGGCGTGGACGTCGCCGACTTGGATGCTGACGGCGACCTAGAGATCGTGGTGGCTATCGGTAACCGTGCCGACGCCGTTTTCGACAACCCAACTGGAGGCGGATGGGCGGATAGAGACGACGATGATCAAGCGCCCATAGAGGAGGGCTGCAATTGCAGTCACGAAGATGCTGGAAGGCCCTCCCCGTTGCTCGCCCTCACCTTCGTCCTCATCTCAGGCGCGAGGAGAAGACGGAGAGGTCAACCGGCGTCAGCCTCGCAATAGACGTTGGCGTGGGTGTACGTGTCCGCAAAGACAGGAAGCGTCTCGGGCCCTGTGCAAACAGCCCCCTCCGGCCACTGGAGGTCCAGAACAGCCATCCCTGGCTGGACAGTGTGAAACCAGATTTCTGCGGACGATGCGTCGAGAGGGACCACATTGGTCTCGACATGCTCGTCGTCGGGGCCGAGACCCCACACGGTTCCGTACTCCAGATCGATATCCGCTCGAGCACCCCCGGTCACTGATGACGCAGCCGCATCCATCCCTGTGAAGAAGTGCACAAGAAGACCTCCATACTCAGGATCGTAAGGAACTCCGAAATCCTCCACACTGAACTCGATTTCACCCGCCCGCGAGTACATCGAGACCTCGATCCCGCGGAACAAGTCCTCGACAGCCATGCCGACAACCACAGGCACAAACTCCGGGTACTCCACGGTGATCACAGGACGATCAGCCCGTTGCAGTGCGAGGTCGAACATGCCCCGAGAATCCGCGAGCGCCACGGTGTCTCCGCAATGCCACTCGCGCACCTCCGCACCAAGAAGCACGATGGGCTCGTGCCCAAGGTCATCGATCTGGCCCTCCACATCAGCCTCGACAGCCGGCGCGCAGTCTCGATCAAGAACAGACAAAGGCTCAGGAGGCGCAGTAGGGCAACCCAGGGCAAAGAAACTCAGGGCACCGAGCGGCCACTGGACGGATCGGCTCACAAGGTAAGGATGGCCTACATTGGACGTCATGAGAAGAACTGGTCCGATGGTCTTGTGTCTCGCAGCGCTCCTCCTCCCTGGCTGCATCGGAGGAGCCGAGGTGTTCGGACAAATGCGCCACGCCACGATCAGCCCGTCGGCCACCTGGCTCGGCGCACCGAACCAGTATTCGGAGTCTGTAGATAGTTCCGACTGGAACGGAGACGGTTTCCCAGACCTTGCGTTCGCTGGCGGGGCAGATGACGACCCGCCCGCGGGGTCGCCAAACCGCGTGTACCAAAGCCTGGGTGACGGCACCTTCGAGCTGGTCTGGTCCTCGATGGAGACGGACCACTCGCTCGGTGTCGCGTGGGCAGACGTAGACGGAGACGGAGATCCCGACCTCGCCGTAGCCAATGACTCCCAACCGGACAGGTTGTACGAGAACATCGGTGGCGATCTCGTGCCCATTTGGGAGTCCGACGCGGACGATGGCAGCTTCGGAATCGCCTGGGCAGATGTGGATGGAGACGGAGACCCCGACCTCAGCATCGCAAACATCGACGGGCCCAATGTCATCTACGAAAACGTCGAGGGCACACTCGACACGACACCCTTCTGGGTCGCTCCACACGACGAAGAGACTTCCGCTCTGGCCTGGGCTGACGCCGACGGAGACGGAGACCTTGACCTCGCCTGTGCCAATGAGCCCAATGCAGCCAATCGCATGTACAGAAACGATGCGGGTGTCCTGACCTCAGTCTGGACCTCGGACCGCGAGTACACGACGGTGGGTGTCGCCTGGGGCGACATGGACGGAGATGGGCTCCCCGAAGTCGCATTCGCCGATGAATGGGTGGGGTTCACGGTCTACGGCAACGATGCTGGAGTGCTCGGAGAGACCCCTCTCTTCGAGCGACTCGGGGGGGACTCCGGGGATGACGTGGACAATGACGACATCGCCTGGGCCGACTTCGATCAGGACGGGCTTGAAGACCTCGTCATCGTTGGGCATCAGCGCGATCGCGTATGGCGGAACACTGGAGTTGGTGGTTTCACGACCTGGTGGCGCTCGCCAGGCTCCCTCGATGCGGCAACCGGGGTCGCCGTTGGAGACTTCGACCAAGACGGGGACCCGGACATCGCAGTCGCGATGGCGAGCGGTCAGGACGCCGTCTTTACGAACCTGGGTCCTGACGAGCAAGAGATCGTCGACAACGACAACGACGGCCTACCTTTCCCAAGCGACTGCGATGACAATGACCCCAACATCGGACCAGTGCCCGAAATCTGTAACGGTATCGATGACAACTGCGATGGGCTCCTGCTCCCCGAAGAGAGGGATTGGGACCGGGATGGCTTTGGGCCGTGCCAGGGGGACTGCGATGACGATGACCCGCTCATCCTCCCAGACAGCCCCGAGTGCCTGGGCGACGACGATGACAGCGCAGGAGACGACGATGACAGCGCAGGAGACGACGGAGGCTCAGACTGCAGCTGTAATCAGTCTTCCCGCACCCATCTGCATGGGTGGATTGTCCTGGTGTTCCTCTCCCTCGTACGTCGCCGCAGACGTGATCTAGACTGACGACACCACCCTGGAGACTTCTTGATGCGCCACTCTCTGCTGCTGCTTCTCGCCCTTGGACTGCTCGCTGCTCCTCTGGGGTGTCCTTCTGGGGACGATGACGACACCGTCGCGAACGACGATGACACCGTCGCGAATGACGATGACGACTCCGTAGCAAACGATGACGACGACTCCGGTGGAGATGACGACGACTCCGTAGCAAACGATGACGACGACTCCGGTGGAGATGACGACGACTCAGCGAGTGGATGGCCCGGCCCCGGTCCCGAAGGCTCCGTTGTCGGACGTGTACGCATCATCCTCGACGAAGAAGGTCACGGAGACGACGATGATGCCGGGCATGGGGACGATGACGACGCCGGGCACGGAGACGATGACGATGCAGGCCCTGGAGATGACGACGACTCAGCCAGCGAAGAGGGCGAACCGGTCGAGGGCCTGACCGTCACAGAGGTTGGAACGACGAACACCGCCGTCACCGATGTGGGCGGGACCTTTACCCTGATCATGGAGAATTACGATCCGGCCCAGATCACGATGCAGGTAGCCGGTGACCTCGAGCGCATCGTTGTCATCAACGAAGACGGCTACCGCGCGGTCTCCTCGGTCGTTGAGGTCGCTGCCTCCACCGAAGACCACGAGCTGGATTTACACGAAGAGCTGTATGGCGGAGTCCGCGACGCCAGCCTCGGAACGGTCGACGTGCAGTTTGAGGTCAACCAGGATGGTGACGTGACCGGCGCGACAGCGTCAGTCGGTGGGGCTGCTCTCGGACCGCGAGTCTTCCAGACCCCCGACATCACTGTGCCTGGCAACGCTCTGCTCGCCGGGAACGAGCGAGTCGTCCTGTTCGGAAACGTGTCAACCGGCAGCCAGCCCCTGACGGTCACCGTCCCTTCAGGCTTTGATTGCTTTGCCCCAGCCTCTGTGACCGTCGTCGCGAACGCCGTCACTCACGTGGTGGTCGGCTGCGCTGCCAACTAGAGAGAGCGAGTCGTAAGAGATCGAGCCCACCTCAGGGCTCAGGGCTCAGGGCTCAGTACCTGGCACCTGAACGTTCTCCTCTCGGTCCGGCCGGCGCTGGTCCTCGGGGTGGTGGCCGGAAGCCGTCTCTAAGCAGCGCTTCGTAGTTGTAAGCCATGGCTCCGCGCAGGGCGAAGCGGAGAGCGTCGACGACGCGCTCGCCGTCTCGAGTCCCTTCGATGAAGAACTGAAGGACGACCGTGTCGGCCGTCTCCCAGTCGCCCTCCGCATAGTTACGAGCGTCATAGTTGCTGTGCTGCACAGCCACCTGCCGCGGCGTGAATCGATACTCGAACTCTGGCTTGGATGGTTCGACCCACCCCTGGTCGAGTACTCGCCCAGGCATGAGAACGCCAAACGAGAGCCGAGCGTCTTGGAGGTCCTCCGGCCACGACAGCGGAATCTCCAGGGTGTCCATGGGTCCCACCCTTTGGACAGCAGGCAGGGTCGTACTCAACAAGCGAGGGTTCCCCGGCGGCACAGCGAAGTGCTGAAAGCTCCCCTGAGAGGTCCCCAGCGTATCGCCGATGTCGTCTCCCCATGTCATCTCGGTGTGCACGTCGTACACCCCCGGCTCGTCGACGAGGACGCCTGGCTTGCCCCGCACGATGCCGAGGCGATTGGCAACCCCCCGAACCTCTACCTGCTCCCCGCTGGGCTTTGTGATCGTCCAAAGCACCTCAGCCAGGACAGCCGGGGCCACCATTCCGCCTAGATAGAGGGTCTCCCCGACATCGAGGGCGTCATGGCTGTCCTGCCCCACAAAAATCGGATGCTCTCTGTCACTCGTGGTGACCAAGGAGCGAGCCCCCGGAGCGGAGATGGACGTGGTCGCTCCATCGTCTGGGACCACGGCGATGCTCGCGGACCAAGCGTCGTACAAGGTTGTCCCCCGCTCGTGGTCTTTCAGCACCACTCCGGCCTGAATCCGATAGAAATCACCCGCAAGGTCACCGTTTTGACTGGTGTTGAAGTGGTAGCCAAACCGATTGGGGCTCGCGAGCCAATACAACCCAATCGCGTCACTCTGGAAGATGGATGTCATCACCGGGAAACCCGGGCGGACAACACCCAGGGTCAGGTGAGCGTCGATGCGGTTCTTCTCAGGAAAGACGAAGGGGTGCCAGCGCCCATCTCCCACTGGCGCGGCAGGCAGCTCGTCCGCGTGCTGTTCGTCTGCAGGGAACCAGGCAGCCGAGTCAGCGCTCACTTGAAGGACGTCCTCAAGGTAGTACCAGGGCCCCGGAGCCAACTGGAGCGTGGGGGGCGGGAGGACCGTGCCCGTTCGATGGCCTTCAAGCATCCGCGCCCGGAGGTCGGGATCGTCCACCGCGATGCTCAGATGAGGCTCGATGATGTTCTCCTTGAACCCATTGGCCTGAACGAACAGCGTGTCCTCGACACTGTAAGGAGCGAAGGTGTCGGGGATTTGACCCGGTTTGAAGGGCAGATAGGCCGCCCGCGCGTCAATGCGCCCTTCGAACTGCTTACGTCCTCCGTACCACTCCTCATCGATCTTTAGGTTCCAGGGAGGGGAGCGCGTGCCATGCAGGTGGATCACCGGCTCCTGCGGGGCGATGACTCCCGCGGAGACCTGGTCTCCCATCCAGAGCACCCCACGACGGTCGGTCCAGCTCGCTACAAGGTGACTGACGTACTCGCCCGGCTGGTCGAACACCAGCGGTGGGATGCCATACGGAAAGAAGTGCCCGAACCGATTGGCCGTGCCTCCACTGCGCCACTCCACCCGCTGCGCAGGATCGGAGCCGGGGTAATAGTCCACTCGCACGTCGATCGTGGCGGGAAAGCTCGGGTTCACATTGACCTTCGCGGGGTAGCCCTCTCCGACAAGGAAATTGGTCCCTGGCTTCACCGATGTCGAAAACGACAGCGGCCAGGCGCTCCAGACCGTGTAGTCACCCCCTCCGACAAATGTCCGGCCGAAGAGGTCTTGAATGACCACTTCCATCCGAACGGCATGCTTCCCCGTGGTGCGGAGATCCAAAGGGAATCCACCGTGGCGGTCGTCAAACGCAGGCCCAACCTGCGCGGGTTCGTGACCCCGGTCACCTCCCCGTGGTCCGAGCGGGAACGCCTCCACGGTCTGACCATCCATGGACAGCGACACCGAGAGGGACCCTGGGTCGAGGTAGGAGCGCACTCGCTCGGGAACGACGTCAAATCCACCGTCGACGGGGCTGATGATGCGCTCCGGGAAGTGCGTCGGAAACGCGGGCCCCATGTCGTACTCACCAGGCACCACGACGAACCGTCGAGGGAAGCCAGCGCGACCGACAAGTCGGTGCCACTGCTTGTCGATCTCGCTCAGGGTGCCTGCCTGACCCCTGAAATGCCGGTCACTTGCCAAAGCCACGGGGAGACGGGGGGCCCCAGGACGACCCACCTTGACCAACGGCAACACCTGTTCATCCTGCGTGTTGCTGTTGTCCCCAAAGTTGTCCAACCACACCGGATGTTTCGCGCCCGCGACGCGGACACCAACCAGCACCCTTGGCTGGTACCAGCCCTCTGGAGTGTCGTCTGGCAAGAGGACGTCCAGTTGCCCGCGTAGAGCATGGGCAACGCCAATAGACCCTGTAATTGGGTGCTCTGAAACAGCCTCAAATGGACTGCCGTCTTTGCCATGCAAAGCGGTCAGAGTAGGCCAACCATTGAAGCGCTCGATGGGCATACCCGTCACCGACAGCGTCGAGCTCACCGCCAAAGTCGTCATGCCCGGATGCCAGATTCCACGCTCGTCATGACGACGCCAGGCCTGCACGGCCACGACGAGGGATTCAAAGCGGCCGTACTTCTCCTCATGGAGTCGAAGGTCCGCCACCAGGTCAAAATCCAGCGCCCAGTGCTCTCCGGGCTCCGCGTTAAGCCCATCTCCGACCCATGTCACCTGCCCCTTCCAGGTAAACGGGCGTAGGGTCGTCTCCACTGGGAAGGTCGGGCCGCGATGAGCTTCCCAACCAGCGACCTCGGGCGCGCCACAGCCGACAAGGAAGAGGAGCGTGACCCCAAACAGGAGGCGCCGAATCACAGGCCACCTCCTGTGTCATCAGGATGGTCGTGTGGGAACAGGCGAAGAAACAGTTCGCGGTCGCGCACCAACTCCAACCACTCGTCGGTTGCCTCGTCAATGCGAGCCTCGTCGTAGGGAACTGCCATCTTCTGACTCATCCGGGAGACCATGGCGCGCGCATCCTCCCGGGTTCCGTCTGCATAGCGCGAAGCTTCGTAGCCCACTGAGTGGCAGTCATCGCACTCTCGCCCGACGGCCTGGTATCGGTCCCAGTCTTCCTGGGCGAGGCCGAGGGTGGCGCTCTCGTCACCCTTCGACTTCGTCACATACCGCGCCACCTGGGCACGAACCTCGCCGCTGTAGAAGTAGGGTGACCAGCGAGCGATGCGACCTACGATGGCCTCCCAATCCTCTGCCGGCCGGGCTTCCCAGCGACGCCAGGAGCTGCCGTGGCAATTCTGGCAGCGCGTTCGAAACGTCCAGGCGTCCTCGTAGGCACGCATTCCCGTGAGGAAGTCCTCAAGCGCATCGACCTCTCCCGGACTCAAAGCCAGGTTTTCGATCTCCTGGTGGGTCCGCACGGTGGTCGCCCACTCACCAGGAGTCTTGACGAAGTACAACGGCAACGCGCGCTCGTGGCAGGAACCGCAGCGCTCCGTGTGCACCCGTCGTCCGTCCGCGGTCCCCGCTGCGCGGCTGGCACGAACCCCCGTCACGGTCGCTACGCCTCCCGCGACGAGCAACAAGAAGAGCAGCGCCCCAACACCGGGGAGGGAGCTCAGCCGTCGTACCTGCAGCGGACGGCGCCAGAACGACCCTCTGGGTGCGGAAGCCCAAAGGCCTCCCACGACACCCACCGCAGCGAGTAACGGAACAAGTACCTTGGCACCCAGGTCATGGCTGACCTCCATCAATGGGTCCACGTGTCCATACCACTCGATCCAGGCGTTCAGTTCTAAAGCGAACTGCGTAGACAGCGCGAGCGAGAGCGGGATCACCGCCGCCAAAAACGGTACGAAAGTAAATGCACGAAGGGCGACACGAAGTCGCGGACCCAGGCCAGGGATGGGATCCAACCCCGCATAAACGACGTCACCCAACCGGAAGAGTCCCGCGGCCAGCATCACAAACAACCACGGGGGAAGACCCAGCCAGATACTCGCCGTCATCGGCGCGATCCAATCGGCGCGGGCGTACCAGACCTGGGCGTAGTCGGTGGTCCAATCGAGGTAGTGGTTGTAGACCAGCCCTTGAAGATCGAGGAGCAGCACGGGGAGCACGGCGGCGCTCAACACCGCGGCAAGGACCGCTGAGACGAGGACCACAACGAAGCGGCCGATGGGTGGAGGAGCCATGACGCTCACGAGGCTATCCGTGCCAGGGCCATCGCGGACCATCAAGGACGTTCACACCATCCGCTGAGACCTCAAGACGCCACAGTCGTAGACGGTTCGCGAATGGCAACTCAACAATGCCAAAAGAAACAGCGCCCGAAGGAAGCCGCACTCGAAACTCCGACCCCTTCATCGAGACAGGCGTCGGCCAGCGGGGGGCCCCCATCGCCCCTGGCGCCAAGAAGGGTGCTTCGCCGGAGACTCCGTGTCCCCGAGGGGCCACACCCGCGACGTCGAACAGCACGCTACATCTGTCTTCACAGGGGCCCGCAAAACCTTCTTCCATGTAGGCGCAGCCGCACGGAACACGAGGTTCGTCCGGGTAGGGCATCGTCAAAGTCACTGCCGTCACCCGCTCTCCTCGAAGCCCGTAGACCAGAGGAGAGCGCGCGTCCCAGGAGACTTCGAGACCAGCGAGGGCTCCCGCTCCGGCAGAGGCCAGATCGAGGTGGGGGGGCGCATCAGTGATGGAGAAGCGAGGCGCGCCCCCACCTGGACCACCAGGAGAAATCGCGACGGTGACTGGGGCGCCTTGGGCCGGGGTCTCTGAAGGCCCCCAACTCCAGGGGTGCATCACCGTGCGCACGCTGTCGTCACCCAGCGTGCGCACGAGATGGACCACATGGTCCCAGTCAAAAAGAGGGCCGTGGCGCACAAGGGTCGACCACGAGGGCAGCATCCCAACGTCGCGCGCAGCGGCCGCGTGCGCCTGCACGACCGAGGGGCTCTCGTAGGGAGCGGTCGGGAAACGCTCGTAGTACCTGACGTCGGCCGGAACCTGCGCTGGAACCGCAAGGACGAGGGGGATGACAAAAGACACCAGGAGAAGTCCAACGACGGCTCCACGACGCCCCCAGAGCGCCCGGATCCCGTGCACAGCACACCAGGGAAGCGCTGCGAAGAGGACGAGAGCGACGCCCATCTTGTTGGGGAAGTCCCACGACTCCTGGAGCAGGAGGAGGACTGCGCTGGGCCCGGTCCAACACGCCCAGAAGAGAGCTGCCTGACGGTCTCGAATCCCCCCAGAGATAGCCCCTACGACCAATACCCCACAAAGAAGGGTTCCCCAGGCTTTGAGAGCATGAAGCGGCCACATCACGAGCATGGGAGAGGCATTCCAGGGAGTACGCGTCAAAGCGTCGTGCAACGGCCAATTGACCATTCCTTCCCATCGAAAGGGAACCCCAAAAAACGCGTACGGAAGGGCAGGGAACTGCGCGTTGCTCTCGAAGCGCAACACCGAGCCGAGAGCGAGATGGTGATGCAGGTGCTCGAACGCAGTGCCAAGAACGAGGCCCAGGACGAGGAGAAAGAACGCCTTGCGACGACGCAGACCGAACCGAGGCGACGTGGCCAATTCTCCTGACCAAAGGACCCACAGCAACGCGGAGGGCACAGCGAGGACCAATACGTGACGCATCGCCAGGACCAGTCCAAGCAAGACACCCACCACGAGCCATGGGGGACGCTTCCCCAGAAGAAGGGCGAGAGATGGGGCCATAAAGGCCAGTGCGAGGATGTTCTCATCCGCTTGAGGTAGCGAAAGCACCCACGGGTTCAGGGAGAGCAACGCCGCGCCAACCCCTCCCGCCCAGGCGCTGTGGCGCACCCCAAGACGACCTAGAGCCTGTCCCCCGAGGGCCAACAATGCTCCACACGCAGCAAAGAGAAGCCGGAAGCCAAGCTCGCCATACAGCGCCACAAACCCCGCAATGACTCCCGAGTTCCCGAGGCGTGCGTCTTCCAGGTTTTCGAAGAGGAGAGACATCCCCTCTTCGCGGTGCCCAGTCGCTACCAGCGCAGCGCCGTAGATGCACGAAGACTCGGGCGGAAGGGGAGCTGCGTCGTAACGCAGGAGCCAGAGAATCCCCGCGCCAACCGTCAAGAGCCAGGTTCCAGCGGAAACCCGCCGCATCGGGTCCCACCACCAGGCGAGGGAAGCGTCATGGCCGCGCCCACGACGTCTCCAGGAGACCACCCCAGCCACGGCATAGTGCACAGCAGCCACGCCAAGCATCGAAGGCAAACCCACGTAGGGCCCACCTGCGAGGTGAACGAAGAAGGCGAGGGTGGGCACCACACCCGCTCCCCAGGCGGCGGCGAGCAGCAGCCCACGGGAATCGCTCGGCGCATCGAGGCTCTCGGGGCAGGCCAATCGCGCAGCAACAAGCCCTGGTCCCGCGAGGACCAACAGGGTGAGCAGGGCCGCCAGAGCAGCGGTGACGAAGACCGCCATGGCTGGATGGTAGCTTTTCCTTCATGAGACCCGTGCTCACCGCTCTGCTCACCCTGCCCTTGCTGGCTGGTTGCCCAACCGAAACTCCTGACGAGCTCAACGCCGCAGGGTTCGCATCCTTCGCGGACCGCGACGTTCCGTCCGGGGGCGCAGGCCCCTGCGCGGCCGACCTCGCACACATCGACAATGACGGAATACTCGACCTCGCGGTCTCCCACCTCTTCTCCAACACAGCCACGTTGCTCTTTGGCGATGGAGAGGGCGACTTCGAGGGATCCTGGGTGACTTTCCCACACCTCATCCCTCTGCGACTCAACGGTGAGGGAGGCGTGATCGACATCGCTGATCTCGACAATGACGAAGCGCCGGATGTGCTGGTGACGTCTGGCGACAGCGACGAACTCTTCCTCTTCCGTAATCCGCAGGGACAGCTTGGCGACCGACCATTCGAACCCGAAGTGCTCGACGTGGGGGAGTTCCCCTTTGGGGTCGTCGCTGCGGACTTCGACGGCACTCCGGGACTCGACATCGCGGTGTCTCACGGAGAGTCCAATGACATCTGGGTTTTCAGAGGACCTGACGGCGCCTCGTTCCTCCCCCCCGAGACGTATCTGACTGACGGGATCGAGCCTGGGTTCGTGCGGGCCGCAGACGTGGACGGGGACGATCGACTCGACCTCATAGCCACCAACCACAGCTCCGGGGAGGTCAGCGTCCTTCTGAGCGAGGGGGGTGGCTTCACCTCCGCCACGACCTTCCCGGTCGGCGAAGGCCCTTCGTCACCAGCCACCGTGGATGTAAACGGTGACGGGAACATCGATGTCATTACCGCCAACGAACTGAGCGAGACACTGAGTATCTTGTTCGGCGACGGCTCCGGTGCTTTCACCGACGGGGGAACCCTCAACCCGAACGGGATCCCGTTCTACGTGCAGCCCGTGGACTTTGACGGCGACGGAGACCTCGACATTGCAGTGCCATTGGAGGACCGCGCAGTAGTGGTCTTCTGGGAGAACGATGGCGACGGGGGGTTCTCGAACATCGCCGAGACTGGGGTCGGGAGCGCACCCGCATCGATGGCCGCAGGAGACATCGACGGGGACGGAGATGACGACCTCATCGTCACCAACTTCTTCGGAGACTCGATTTCGGTCCTCCTCAGCCGCCGACTGGACTGAGTTCAGCTGGGGGCCCTCCACGCTCTCGCCATGCCTTGATCTGTGCATCGGTGGCGGCCGTGTCTTCGGGCGACTGGCAAAAATAGTAGGAGCGCGTGTAGACCCCGGCCACGATCGGCACGACCGACGGTCCCCGGCAGACGAGCCCGCTCGGAGCCTGCAGTGTCACGGGTAGAGTTCCCGGGGGGAGGTTTCGGAAGACGATCTCACCCGGCCCCGGGTCCGCCGGAAGCCGGTCACCCCGCACGGGCCTGTCAGAGCCGTCATAGACCCAGGCATCCCCGCCCGCCACGGCCTTTACGCCCCCGGCGCTCCCGTAGGGCTGAAAGTTCAGGACGAGCCTCCCCAACGATGGGTCCTGAACCGAGCCGAACTCCTCCATCTCCACGGAGCGCTCATCCTCTCGCTCAAACATCTCGATCTTGAAGCTGCCTTCGAAGTACGGCCGTGACAGCTCCGTCGCAATTTGAATGGTCGGTACGAAACCAGGGGCGGTGACCATCACAGCCACCCGCTGCTGATCCTCCAGGGTCAGCGAGAAGCGGCCACCGTCCCCTGAGACGATCGCAGCGGACGCACCGACCTCCTTCACTGCCGCGCCCGGTAGACCCTTCAACCCAACTCCCCGGACAGCCTTCCCGCGCAGCACAGGGCCGAGCGTGTAGAGCTTGTCCTCTGGGTCGGGGGCCCCCCCTGCGCCGGGAGGAGCGGCGAGAATGCTCGTCCCCGCAGGCATTTCGTGCTCCGTGGGTGGACCGGAGCATGCCGTGAGGAGCAAGAGCAATGGAAGGAGAGCCCGCACGGCATGACGCTAGCAGTCAAGCCCGCGCGGAGCCCTGGACCTCCGCCTGCTAGCGTCGTCAGGTGTCAGGCTCATCCCCCTCCTGGACCATGCTGTTTCTCTGCGTTCTCTTCGCGGCGGGCGGCGGTGGTATCGCGGGGTACCAAATCGCGGTTTCTCGCGCGCCGGGCCCCGTCGGTCCGGTCGCTTCGCTCGATGAGGCCAGCGCTCTCTGTGACCGCGGGCCCACCGTCGTGGGAGACCTCGAGATTGTCGGCAGCGACTCCGTCGGAGAAGCACTGGCCTGTGTGAAGGAAGTCACAGGCAACCTCATCATCTCCGAGCGCAGCGGTCTGATCGCCCTCTCCCTCCCCGGTCTACACACGGTGGGAGGCTCCGTCGAGGTGAGCACGCCAGCCCTGACCCGCCTCTCGCTACCTGCTCTGAAGAGTGTGGGCCGCGATCTGACGATCTACCCCAACCGACTGCTCGAGAGCCTCGACCTCACCGCACTCACCACCGTCGGTGGCGCCTTCACTATCGAAGGCAACCCCGTACTGGAAGACGCGCTTCTCCCCTCCCTCACCGAGGCGGAGAGCTTCGTGCTCGATAGCAACCTCAGACTCCGCGCTACGACCCTGCCTAGCCTTGTCCGCGTGCGAGGCTTCTTCGATATCGAAGCAAACCCAGCCCTTGAAAGCCTCACCTTGCCGTCACTCGATGAGGTGATCGGTGACTTCGAAATCCGAGAGAACCTCTCCCTCACCCGTGTGGAGGCCCCAGTCCTCCGGGAGGTTGGCGGACCTGTCTGGGTCGGTACAAACCTCGCGCTGACGACCGTGCTGCTCCCTTCGTTGGAGACGATTGGAGGAAGGGTAAGAACGGAGGAGTTACCGGCCCTGCAGAGGTTCGTATGCCCGGGGGCTCACTCTTTCGGTGGCTCGCAAGACACAACCACCAACGAGTAGGAGCCGGCATAGACCGGCGCGAGCACAGGGACAAAGCATGTCAGCCCCGGTGGCGGCGTGATGTCTACGTTCCACTTCCCCGGCGGCACGTCCGTGAACTCCACCGAGGGGGCAGCCGAGTTCGCCGGGACCGTCTCTCCAGGAATCTGGTTGTCGGATGCGTCGGTCACAAAGCTCTGCGAGCCCTTGGTCAGAAGCTTCGCTGTCCCGCCGGTCAGCGTCTTTCGAGAATCAGCCCGGTCCTCAAAGACGGCAAAGACCACGCCTTTGGATGGGTCCCACGGTCGACCATGCGTCGTTTGAAAGTCTGCGATTTCCTCCACACGGGAGTACATCTCTGCGTCGACCTTCAGCTTCTCGTCCGTCCAAATCGAAAAGGTCAGGTACACGTCGATGTAGCCCGCCTTGCTCGCCCTGATCGTGACGTCTCCGGATGGCAGTCCTGTGAATACATAACTGCCATCCGCGCCGCTCACCGTCGACCCCTTTCCCCCGCCCACGACGGTCAAGCTCGCACCAGACAGCGGGGCTCCTTCTGGATCGATGACTGCGCCTCGCACCTCTTTCGAGGGCCCCTCCGGCGCCGGCGGATCAGCGGGCTTTGCTTTGGCAGTTTCGTCCTCCTGGGCAGCAGCCTCCCCGAAGGGGACTCCGCACGCGAAAAGGGACAGGAAAAGGACAAATGGAAGATGAGCACGTGTCACAAGGGAGATCCTACCTCTGAACAGTGAGACCGTTGCCTTCGAGTTCTCCGGTCGGTTCCCCTCAATCCATGTTCGCATGGCCGCACACCTCTGCGGGCGTCAGCCGACTCGTTGGTGCGGGCACGGTGCGCTGCTTCCCAGAAGAGTCCCAGCAGACCCATTCTCCTACGGGGCGGTGGTCCTCGAACTGGCCCCGAGCCAACCGCACACCAGCGGCCGAATAGTCGGTTTGCAGGCCGATCTGCTTTCCCTTCGCCCACACCATGTGCTCGGCGATCTGCCCATTGGGGTGCAGCATGGTCCACGGGCCATCGCGCAGCCCGTCCACGAAGGTCAACTCTTCGAAGAGCTGACCATCACTCCGATACATCCGCCAAACCCCGTGGGGCTTGCCGTGCAACCAGCGCCCTTCCTCGATGAGCGTCCCGCCTGCGCTCCAACGCTTCCACAGCCCGTGTGCCTTTCCTGATTTCATGACCCCAGATCCGACCCTCACTCCCCGAGGGCCAAAGAGCGTCCAGTCACCTTCCGGCTGACCGTTCTGAAGCGTTCCTCGCGCCCGCCGGTCAGGGGTTTCACAGGGTCCGTCGCTGGAACAGAGAGTCACGCCATGAAGTGGACTCGTGATGGGGTCCAACTCGTCGTCAAACTCAGCCCCAGAGCCTCGACGAGGCTCCCCGTCCTTCGGCATCTCGAACAGCCTGCAGCCCGTCGCCAGGAGCAAGATGATGGAAAGAAAGAGATAGCCCGTCCACACACGCACACTCAGAGGATAGTCGGGCGGGCCCGGTGCTACCTTGCCGGCCGATGGAAAGGCTCGATGCAGTCATCAACATCATGCGCGCGTGGCCTTGGGTCGTGCGCCTCATCCTGCGTGCTGGACTGACGGCGGCCGCAACGATCGGTCCTCTCCTCGTTGTCGCGAACTGGTTGGCCATCGGCACGATCACCGAAGCCTGGCCCTGGTTTCTTTGGGGGGAGGATTATCTCGCCCTCGCGGAGCAGTTCTTCTTCGTGGCGCGTCCCGTGTTGACAGGGTGCCTCGCGGTCGTCGCCTGGTGGCTCCTCGGAAGGCTCCTGATGCCCCGAGAGCCCCGACCCGGCAGCGTCATGCGTCGAGGTCTCCAAACACTGTCTCGCCTGCCGGGTTTCATCCTTCTCTTCGCAGCCTTTGGCCTTCTCGCGGGCCCCTCTGCTGTGAACGCCGTGCGCTTTGTCAGGACCTTTCCCCCACGAACGAATCACGTCGTGATGGAGAACTGCGGTCACTGCCACAGCGCATACCGGCCTCAGCATTTCATCAAGACCCGCGACGCCTGGACCCGCACCGTGCACCGCATGCGCACCCGGAACGGGGCCCACAAGTATGTGAGTGAAGCCGCTGCTGCCGACGTCGTAGACTGGCTCTCCGACTACCGAGGCTTCTCGGACGCCTGGATATTCAAGGCGTCCTGTGAGAGATGCCACGGCGAGCATCACCTCACGACAACCCCCAGAACCGCAGAGGAGTGGGAGTTCGTGGTCGAGCGTGCAGGGTGGATGACCCCTTTTGCTTTTCGCGGAGACCAGAAGGTTCAGCTGAAGAGGTATCTGCGAGACCACGTGGCCGTCGAACCGCCCGCGGAAGGAACCGCGGAGCGCGAAGCGCTGGAAAGCCGACTCGAGCTCCAGCGTTCCTGCAACGGCTGCCACTCCATTTCTCTGGTCCTCGAAGAGGGAGCGCTCGATGACACCGAGGCTATGGTGACCCGCATGTCATACAAGGACCCGGAGCTTGTTCCACCCGAACGGATCGAAGCCATCGCAAAGGCCCTTGACGCGCTGCCCACGGACGAGGCCGCCTTCTGGCAACTCTTCCCTCATGACATCTTGTTGGATCTCCCCCGTGACTGATCCCCAGCGCCGATCTCTGCTCGGAGCCTTGGGCGCCTTCGCCCTGGTCGCCGGCCTCCTCACGCTCATGGTGGTGGGCTGCCCAGGCGGAGCCGGACCGTACGACGAGGAGAGTCGAGAAGGGCAGAGCGGGGAGCCACCCGCCATCGCCCGTGCCATTCAAGCCGTCCTGGGAGACGGAGACTCCGACGGCCCACCCCCCATCGTCCAGAAGCTGCTCCCTGGAGCCAACCCGGGCCCCTTGGGGTCCAGTCACCAGGGGCCCTTGCGCACCGCTCCTGGCGAGTTCGTGTTGGGGATGACGACACTTCAGTTTCCCTGGCAAGGCGAACTGCGGACCGACGACTTTGACCTGACCTCAGATGACTCATTCGAGGCAAACTTCGACTTCGAGGTAGACCTCCATCGGGTCGGGCGCTACCTCGACGACCTCGACGAGGTCTACGTCGTCCTCGTAGGCGAGCCCGTGTATCGCCAGGATGGAAGCAGAACCGGTTTCTCAGGCATCACACTGACGACCCGAAAGACCGTGGCGGGCATCCCTCTCGAGTTCTACGAGGGCACGCTCCCGGTCCACGCGTTTGGGAGCAAGCGTGGCAGCCCATTCGAGGACGTCGTCGCCTTCCCCGTCAGCGAACTCGGGGACTTGACCAAGCCAGTGCGCCTCGCCGGGAGCCTCTCCACGTCCATGCAGGGAGTACCCACAGGCTGGTACCGCCCACACGTTGAGATCTTCGCAAAACTCAAGGGAAGTGAGAAACGCCTAGACCTTCGTCACCTGGGGATCTCTCTTGGCCGGTGGGTGGACGACCGAGCGACATCGATGGCGCCCGCGTTGCCATCGGCAGACCCGTTCAACCCCATCGACATGAAAGAGTTCATGAAGTCGGCGCAGGTCTTACCCAACGTCGCTGTTGGCGCTGTGGACCCGCCACGTCTCATCTTTACGCTCTTCTCGGATGCAGCCGCGTCGGGTCAGTCGGGCCTGATGGCCAACGAAGACCATTCCCACGCCGGCGTCTCAAACCGCTCGCGCTTCCCTACGCCATTCGTCCTTCCACCGGGTATGTGGCCCACGACCCCAGGCATGCCCGCCGAGTTCCCAAGCACCGGACTCGCCGGCCTCTTTCAAGGCTTCGGCTCCCTCTCCCGCGAGGTCGAGAGCTGGCTTCAACTGCAGTCCGGGCAGTTTTCCATGTGGGTTACGGGACCCGACGGACAACGCCGGTCATTGGGTGATCGTTCCATTCGCACCACCGGTGATGGAGGACTCGAACTCGAGGGCGGGCCGTTCCCGGTCGCTCTCGGGCGCACCGGCGAGTACACGATCGAGCTGGAGGGGTGCTTCAAGGACGTGCGCGGGCGGGAGCTCTGCGGCGGCGGAACCTACGAGCTGACCTGTGCGCTGCCGATGACCTTCTCGACCGCCGTGAAGCCAGGGACCAACTTCCTCGTCGGCGCGCGGTATCCCGCGATCATGGACATCAACCCAGCGGTGTCCGCCCACGTGACGACGACCATCGACTGGTACCCCAACTCTGAGGAGGAACGCCACGAGCGTTGGGTCGTCGAAGGTGACGCTACCCACTTCGGCTACTTCGCTCCCGAAAATCCGCCGCCTCGCTTCGAAGAGCCTGGCGAGTACCGATCCCTGCTGGATGTTCGATGGACAGACCGCTCGGGGAACCTCTGGCTAGGCACCCAGTCAAGCGCTGGCGTCGTCGCCCCAGCTGAGGGCAGCGAGGTCTCGGTCCATGGAGCACGCAGCTTCATCTTTGACCCCCACCCAGAGATGGACCGCCTCGGGTCCTTCGAGCGCTTCAATTTGCCGTTTGAAGGGGGCAGCAGCTTCGCTGAGCACAGCAACCTGTCCCTCTACGACCACACGTTTCCCTATTGGAGCGGTGACACACTCCTCGTCCCGACGACCTACCCGCTCGAGAGTGTGATCGGCCCCACGTTGTCCATGGCAGCCCGCAGTCCAGCGATGCTTGAGCGCTTCGAAGATGCGCTCCTGCCAAACGGACCTCTGGCCCCGTACCCCATGGCGTCCCGGAACCACGAGATCAGCTACCTGCCCCATGTCTTCAAGATCAGCGAAGACAACTTCAGCTACCACCTGATGGAGCCCGGCCTCATGGACGCCGTGCCGATTCTCGGAGCATCCAGCACCGGCTTCTCGCCGTATGCGTGGCCGGAGGACGCCGACTTCGACGCGTACGTCTACCTCTCAGTCATTCGCCCCGGACTTCCCGTTCTGTCCATGGCCTTCTCCGGCAGCTTCATGGCGCCGTGCTGGATCATCTCACCGAACGACTACGGCTATCGCTTCCACAGCAGCCCCAATGGGGATCTCCCAGAAGACATCTACCGGGTCATGGCAGGCCTCGTCGTCCGGGACAAGACCACGGGTGAGACCCATTACGATGCATACAGCAGCGCCATCCGCATCACTCCACCGGGCAGCGGCTTCACCGCCGTACAGCCCCCTGGCGAGCTGCCGATCATGCACATGGCCGGCAAGGACCACTTCACCTTCCTCGGGCTCAATACATCTGGGGTCTTTGAGACCGGCCATGAGCTTCTTCTCGGCGGAACGCTGATGCCTCCTGCAGCGGCGGACGTCACGTTCACCATCAGCCACCCCAGTGGGTTCGTCGAGACCATGGAGAAGCGGGCGAACCGTCTTGGCGGTGTCAGTCCTCCTCGTCCCATCACCATGGAAGAGCCCGGTGTCTACAAGGTGAAGGTCGATATCGAAACCGAGAACCAGGCCGGAGAGATCGTGAAGGGTGACGTCGTGGGATCAGGGGACGGAGAGATCCTCTATTTCGTTCTCGACAAGGACAACTCCCGCATCTTCGCTTCCCCCTTGCCCGCGATCAGCGAGGTCGAGGTGAGCGACCGAATCCCCATCCCGCTGGGGTTCCGTAAAGACCTAAAGGATGCCCGGCTCTACTGGTCCGCCATGACCCCTGGTTCTCTGTTCGACGAAGGGTGGATCGACCTCGACGATGACGAGACCGAGCACGACTTCATCTTCCGCCCGCGACAGACCGCCATCCAGTTGCCCAACTTCGACACAGTCGATTTCGGCACCGGAGAGGGCTTGCTGACGGACATCTTTGTCTTCGTCTTCTACGTCGAGGGGACCATCAACGGGGAGCCCGTCTACGACGCGCTTCGCGTGGTGATGCGAGGCGACCACCTCATCAACCCGGATGCCCTGATCCAGCCCGAAATCCTGGCGGAGGTAGGGATCGATGTCGGCGAAGCCTGGGGCCAAGGCGCCGGATACCCCAAGCCGAGCTACACGAAGGACGTCGATCTCGACGGGCTTCATGTCGGCAACCGAGAAGCCACCCAGCCAGCCCGCTGAACCAGCGGCGACAAAGCCACGAACTAGTTCATTGTGTCGAGCGACTCCACAAGGCCATCGAGGTCGAGTTCATACAGCCCGCATTGACTCCAAAACCACGCTCGGCCCAGGTCTTCGTCGATCGCGATCGATTTGACGTGACCGCCCACATGGAGCGCCGACCTCACAGACAACGTGTCCGGATCGCAGACACGAATCAGACCGTCGTACGTGCTGCTCGCGAGGACGAGGCGACGTGTGGCATCCACAGCCACAGCGCGACCTCCGAAGCCAAGGGGGAGGCTCCCTTCCTTTCGAAGCGCCCCCGCGCTGATGACGCGCAACCGACTGCCGTACCAGGCGCTCGCGAATAGACGGTTCGTCACGGGTTCATGGGCGAGGTGATAGTGGGTCCCCCCGATCCCGACCTGGGCAGCGATGGACAGATCCTCGCGACGGATCTCTGTCAGGTTCTGGCGAAACCAGAGAGAGATGCTCCACATCCGCTCGCCGTCCGGGCTGAAGGCCAAGTCCTGCACATCTCCGAGCTCCGGTGGCCCCCACTGCTGGGCCACCTGACCGTTCTCTACCCGCACAAGCCCCGGCCTGTCCTCGCACCCAATCCACAGGCCATCCGTCTGGGCATGCAGCGTATTGATCCAACACATTCCGGGGTAGCCAGCTGCATCCACGACTGCGTTCGTCGAAGGGTCGATCTTGATGATGACGTTCCGCACTTCGTACCCCGGGGGCCCATCTGCAGGCATATACGCAAAGGGGTCTGCAGGAACGACCGTCGCATACCAGGCCCCATCGGCATCGCTCCACACCAGCTCTTCGGGGTTCCCCGCCATGGAGCCATCCGCAGGGACTCCTTCCGGGAACCTCGCCGCGATGGGGCCCGGATCGAACCGACCCAGCTCACTGGTGTCGGCATCGAGCCACCCAACGGAGCGGTCCTCGCGACCGGACAACGCGAGACGACCATTCGCTCCTGGAGCGATACGGAAAATCTCCGTGGTGCTCGCCACCTTGCGGAGATAGGGCAATTCGCCCTCAACGGGACAAGACAACACCCGAGCAGCGTAGGTATGAGAGACCAGCAGGACTCCCAGGATGGAAGGAAGCAACAGACGACGAGGCCAGGTGGACGGCACGAGAGCGCGCTCGGGCTCCCCCAGAATCAGAGCCGGAGCCAGCAGCTCCACCAACACCAACGTCAAAGGGACGAGCAGAAGTCCAGTCCAAGCAGGACCCTCAGAGCCAAGGAGACCACGCAGGAGCGGGACAGCGAGGCTCCCCAGGAGCGTTCCAGCGAGCAGCACACCACGCCGGGGCTCCAACGGCACCGCGCGTTTGAGCACCCAGGAGGCCCCTGCCAAGAACAACGCGACGCCCGCCGCCCACAACGCAACGAACGGCAGCCCTCCGTTCCGGAGAGAAGCTCCGAGCCAACGAAGAAGGGCGTACCCCTCACCAAAGGTCATGAACACTGCATAGAACCAATAGAGAGCGCCTCCACCCCCGATGACCAAGAAGACCCAGAGCAGTCGCCGAGCGGATAGGGCCATTCCCCCGGCTCGGTCACGGAGGTTCGGAGCCCGCAGGACTCCACCCAGGCCCACCCGAACCACCACAGCAAGAATCATCCCCCCGGCGAGCGCTCTCTCCATCAGCAAGCCCAGAACGCAGGTGAAGAGCAAGCCCCCCCCAAGGAGCACAGCATTTGCCTGCCACACCATGGCTCCAAACGAGCGTCTGCGGGCGAGT
>Ga0315320_10001222_pt1 | contig 21379 bp, 38 predicted proteins | sample M140m21515metaG_FD_203458 | JGI IMG/M metagenome (GOLD analysis project Ga0315320, IMG submission 203458) | Ammonia-oxidizing marine archaeal communities from Monterey Bay, California, United States - M1 40m 21515 | ecosystem: Environmental > Aquatic > Marine > Coastal | place: USA: California... | reverse complement strand
CATTTGTTGCAATTGTAGGAACAATGATCGCATACTTTGCAGCTGTTGTAATTAACTATGGTGACTTCTCACGTAACGTTAAGACACAGTCTCAAATGAAAAAAGGTAACTTAATTGGTTTGCCTTTAAACATTGCATTCTTCTCATTGATTACTCTTGTTGTTACAGCAGGTACTATATCAATATGGGGCGAAGCTATTACAAGCCCAACTGATATTATTGCGGCTGTTGATTCTTTACCTCTTACTGTCGTAGCAGCTATTATGTTCTTTGTTGCAACCGTAGGTATTAATATCGTAGCTAACTTTATTCCTCCTGCATATGACATTGCCAACTTAATGCCAAGTAAGATTGACTTTAAACTTGGTGGATTGATTACATCTCTATTCGCACTTATTATCGGTGGGTTATGGGTGTCAACAATCAGTCAGCTAGGTATCTTCGGATTTGTTAATACTCTTGGCGCAGTACTTGCACCGATATATGGTATTATGATGGTTGATTACTATATGCTAAAGAAGGGCAAACTAAATGTAGAAGCTCTATTCACTACATCTAGAAAAGGTATCTACTATTATGATAATGGTTGGAACAAGAAAGCAATGGTTGCATTTGTTATTCCTGCGATATTCTCTGTAGCTACAGTATGGATCGGTGCTTTAGGATTCCTATCAGGTTTCTCTTGGGTAATTGGTGCAGCATTAGGCGGTATAGTATATTACTCTATTACTAAAAAATAAGTATAGATATACTAAGTAACACAGAGCTATAGCAGGTTGTTCTTGCTATAGCTTTTTTTTGAAATGAAAGAAAGATAGTAATGGTCAATAGTGGAAATAGAGAGTTAATTGATTTGTTGAGTAATAAGAAAGAACAAAGGGTATTTTATCCTGATCGTCCTATAGCAAGAGCTCATGAGTTCTATCTTACTGGTACGATTGATAGCGCAGAGCATTATACTGAATGGTTTGATATTATTAGACACGCTGGTAAGAACGATGCTATTCAGATTTATATAAACTCATATGGTGGTGATCTATTCACTGCTATTCAATTTCTACGAGTATTAGGAGATACTGAAGCAACAGTTATTATTTCAGTTGAAGGCGCGTGTATGTCAGCAGCTACAATGGTATTTTTATGTGGTGATGTATTTGAAGTATCTTCTCACTCTATGTTTATGTTTCACAATTATTCTGGTGGTACATTTGGTAAAGGTGGAGAAATGCTTGACCAACTTAAACATGAACGCGTATGGTCCGAGAAGCTTCTTCGTGAGATGTACGCAGATTTCTTAACAGATAAAGAGATTGATGCGATGTTAAACAATAAAGATTTATGGATGGATGGTGATGAGGTTATTGATCGCCTAGAAAAAAGATCTAAAAAAGTAAGCAAAACTTCTAAGGATAAGAAAAAGAAGTAGGAGGAACATATGTCAGAAGATATATTTGATTTTGGATTCACTGCTGTAGATGAATCAGAATTAGAATCAGTACAAAAGGCACAAGCAGAAGTTAGCACGACTTCTGCTGATGCTCAACATGCGGAAGATAAATTGAATAAGCTATATAATGCTATACTTCCTTTGTTAACAAATTTAAAGAAGAATCCTGAAAAGGACTATATCTATTGGCCTAATCGTGTGGGTAAGGTAGATGAATTTGAAGATATGATCACGAAAATTGTAAAGGACTAAGAATGGGACTTGGATTAAAAGCAGAACATCTAGCTAAGATGATTCCAGGAAATAAACATGTTGATGAATGGCATGAAGCACTTGCTGCAATATTGCCTAAATATGGTATTACAAGTAAACGAAGAGTTGCTCATTTTGTGAGTCAATGTGCTCACGAATCAAATAACTTTCGTTCTCTAAGTGAGAATTTGAACTATAGTGAAAAGGCTTTGAACGCAGTGTTCGGTAGATACTTTGGTTCACCTCCTAAAAGAGATGCTGCTGAGTATGCACGTAATCCTGAGATGATTGCTAACTATGTTTATCAGGATGAATTTCGTAAATATAAGATGGGCAATGTAAATGAAGGTGATGGTTGGTTATTCCGTGGTCGCGGATTAAAGCAACTTACAGGACGTGAGAACTATACACGCTTTGGTAAAACTATAGGCCTATCAGCAGAAGAAGCAGCTGAATATGTTAGCACCTTTAGTGGTGCTATTGAGAGTGCTTGTTGGTTTTGGGATGCAAACAATCTAAATGATATTGCTGATACAGACGATGTTGTTAAAATGACACGTAAGATCAATGGTGGTAAGATTGGATTAGAAGATCGACAAAAGCGATACGTCAAATGTATGGCAGTGCTTGGTGAAGAAATCGATTTAGGTTCTGGTAACGATGACGATGATGAAGTAGATATCGAGGATATCGGTGTACTACGTCGTGGGTCACGTGGTCGCGGAGTACAGATGATGCAAGAAGCATTGAAGATTTCACCTGCTGATGGAATCTTTGGTCGTGGTACTGAACGTATTTTGAAGCGTTGGCAAGAAAAACGTGGACTCGAACCTGATGGAGTAGCTGGACCAAATACTCTTGATAAATTACTTGATTAATAAAAAGCCGGGGAAAAACCCCGGCTTTCTTTTTACCAGTCTTCTTTACTAGAAGCTTTAGCAGCTTTACCTTTGTATGCTTGTGCACCAAAGAAAGCAGCAACGATACCAACAACTGCTATACAGTATGTAGGAGCAATAGTTGTTAAGTTTTCAGCAGCAATCTCTTGCCCTGTAACATTACACATAATAATCATGACAGGATACAGCAGCAAACCTGCTAATGCAAACCATGTCATATTTCTTTGTGCATCTTCTTTCTTATCTTCATTCTCCATACGGATCATGCGTTCTTGTTTATTCAGTTCTTCATCTGTTACGATTCCATCACCGTCTAAATCTGCAGCATTTAACATGCTGTCTTCTGATAGTTTTTTAGCCATCGCTATTCTCCTCTTTTTTATTCCACACTCTTGAAACTAATTTACTTTTGTATTCAGGATTTATTATTCCGGGCTTAAACATAAGAACCGGACTAGCACGTTTTCTCCTTTTTATTTTATATGATTTATGTCTAACTATATGAGGCTTCATTATTTTGTAGTAGCTCGAAAGATACCATCCCAATCTTTAGGTAGTTTTTGTGTTTTCATATATTCACATCTTTCAATCCACATATCATAATAACCTTCCATCTGACCATCAAAGTTTCTACGAATCATTTTGCATTGAGCAATAGCTTCGTCAAACATTTTCATCTTATATAGGTTATGCATTGTATCATGATGTTTTGCTCCTGCCTTCCATGAAGACTTAGGATCATCTAATACAGTGTATATGTCTAAACCAACTGATTTACCTTTTACTGCAAGACAATCAAGCTTAAGATAAAAGTAATCATTCTTTGTCATCTCATATGTAGAAGGACCAATAATAAGAACTACTCCATATCCTTTGCAGGCTGATTCAAGTCTTGCGGCCGTGCTAACAGCATCTCCGAGAATGTCGTAGGAGTGTCGTGCACTCGATCCCATTTCTCCAATATAACCGAGACCAGTATTGATGCCAGCACCCATACCCACAGGTGGTCGTCCCTCGGAAACAATCTTCTCATTAAACTTCTCCACTGCTTTTAGCATTCTTAGACCGGTTTCAACCGCGGTCTTTGGGTGATTAGGATCATTAATAGGTGCATTGTGTATATGCATACTCGCATCACCTATATACTTGATTATCATTCCATCTGCATCTAACACTGGTTCAGTGATTGCATCCATGTATCCATTCATAATATCAGTTAAACCTTTGACGTCATCGCCAAAGGATTCTCCTAAAGGTGTAAAGCCTCTTAGATCTGAGAAACAGATACTAACTTCTTTCTTTATACCCTTTTTAATTAATTCAGGATTTTCCTGTAATAACTTAACCACAGTAGGCGAAGCATACCCCGCAAACTGTTTCTTTATCGCTTGTTTCTCTAAGAACTCACGAACGAACTTTATACCATATACTTGCAATGCTATAACCACCAACGTTATCAAAACCGCACTGGGGTCTACGAGAACCTTGCTAGTCGCATATACATACATTGAATATGGCACCAGAGCGCCTGAGAGCACAATCGTTGTTAATAGACCTAATATCATCCATCTTGATAAGATTATGATCAATAAACCTGCTCCAAAGAGCGCTAAAAGCTCAGTTTGCGCTGCCCAGTCGGGCCTTTTGATGTTTGTACCACTGAACATTGTAGCTAAAACTGCTGCTTGGGTTTGACCCGAAAAGACCGAACCCAGAGCTGTAGGAATTGGGTTAGCAATGCCTGCTGCGGTCACATCTACTATAACAACTGAGCCGTCAAAGTTATCTGGTAGATTTGCTACAGATACACTTGTACTCTTCTGACTCCAATCAATCCACACACGACCTTCACTATCAGTTGGGATAATACCGAACTGTGGGATTCTCATCTTCTCTACACCGTTAGGTTGTAACTTAATCTGAAAGCTTGGATCACCTGCGATTACTCTTAATGTTTCTAAAGCAAGTGAAGGATATAGTACGCCATCTACAACTGCTACAGTAGGCATACGTCTTACTACGCCATCAATCTCAGGTTCTGTACTTACAATGCCAGATCCTACTGCATTAAATTCAATATCAGGGATGTTAGCAATAATTCCATTATATGGTAGTATAGCTTCTAAATATTCTGGATTAATAATAGCTGCACCAGGATTAACAGCTTCATTCACGCTTTTATTCGAAGGTCTACTTGCAACAATAACAGGATACTCATATAACGTTTCACCTAAAGCTATATCACCACCGAATCGATCTGGCTCTGGCATCATAATGTTCCATACGACTAAACCCGCACCACGATCATATATGTCTTTAATAATATCTGCGTATATGTTTCTTGGAAATGGATACTGACCATACTTCTCTAATGTAGCTTCATCTATCTCTGCAACGTATACACTATTTTCTATTGGTTCTTGGTTGACAATCAGTTGATCAAAGTAATTAAGTTTAATACTTTGTATAAAATTAGAAGGTACTGCAAACATATATGTTAAAGCAGCGAGTGTAAGTAATGCCCACCAAGGACTCAATAATCGTTTCATAACCATCCTAACTTTACTGCATTATGAATAATAATCATAAAGCATGTTATAATATGTACTACCCACCAGAAAGATCTGACTATAGCAACAGCATTAGCTTGACGATCAGTTTCGCCTACTTTCTCTCCTAGACTCTTAGCCCATATCCGCCAAATTTTTTTCATTTAATTACCTGTTTGATTTATATTTAATGCACAACCTGATGCTGCCCAACATTCACCTGTAATAGTATATGACTGTGATGTACTACCTGATTGTGTTGCAGTTATTTGTGCTGTCGTTCCACTATTCGTGTAAATATCGATAAAGGCATAATGATTACCTGTACCTGTCTGAGATGCTGTAAAGTTATGAGCTGTTCCTTCAAAGTCTATGATTAATGTCTTATCTGCACCTGTCTGAGTTATAGTCGCAGTTTCATTATCACCATCTACATCAAATTCAAGGACGTGATTGTTTCCTGTTTGAGTAACAGTTAAAGTAAAATTATCACCAACCTGCTCCATAGTAAAATCATTAGCCAAACAATTACTGCTGATTAATATTAATGCTATTGCCTGTGTTGTCGCCCAACCTATAGTCATATAACTCATAGCCTCCTTGTTTAAGATCAATGGTATAACCATATCCCTGATTTAATCTTAGTTGAACAAAGTTTCCTTCATTGTCATCTCTCCTAGAGAATACCCAATTCGGACTTTGATTCAACAATGTAATCCCTGTTACAGGATCGTATCCATATACATTTGCTTCTCTTCTTAATAACATAGAATTCTGTTCAGATAACTCATCCATGAATAATCTCATTAGAGCAAGGTTTAATTGATCTAACATATCATACAGCAAGTTTTGAAGTAATGTATCTGTTTCGTCTAATGAAGTAATCCATATACCTTCTATTGACTCAACAAGTGCATCATAATCAAGGCCTCCATATTCTAAAAAATCTAATCCAAGGAAATCTGCATCAGCTTGTTTTCTTTTAATTATCTTAGACTGCTCTTCAAAGTAAGGATTTTTCTTACGTAAGATTAGTAATGTGTTTATCATAGACTCGTCTAAGTCTAAGAGCAAAGGTTTTGTGGGAGGACTCATTGCATTCGAAGCAATCGTTGCCTGAAAGGCCTGATTAAGAATAACAAAACCAGCATCTGTTTCTACTGTTATTTCTCCGGTATAACACATACCTGCTGTATCACAGCTAGGAAGTAGTGTAATCATACTACCACCAGACTCATCTATAACCATAACAAAGTCTGTACCACGCACACCAATAGTTGCAGATGGAGTACGTATTCTTACTCTCTGTCTACTATTCTTTGCTATCTGGCCTGACGCATATCTAACAGTACCAAGACTTGCCTTTAAACCTAAAGAACCAGTTCCAGTATTAGGATCATAAACAAAATCATCTATGATTAAACGTGAATGTTTAGTTATGTCAACCCTTGTATCATCAATGAAATCGATACGCATAGAAGAGTTGGCAGTAACAGCAGTATCCAACATTTCAATTCCGACACCACTTTCAGCATCAATGGAATCATTTCCTCTTTCAATTGCAGCATTACCTTTACCCTTAAATTGTGTTATCTCACCAATATTAGCAAACGCTGGAGAGGAAGCTATGATAAAGAATAATAAAAATCTAAACATTAGTCAGACTGTGTGATATTAATATCGTGACCATCACCGCTTGTAGTTAGGTCTATTACGTTATCATACACGCCGCTTTGATCAAACTTAACTGTATGACCTCTACCTGTTGCATCGAAGTTAATTGTATGTCCATTTACATCGCCATTGCCCGCTACATCAATATCTAATGTGCTATCTGTAGCTGACAAACTCGAGCTACCATCAATTACAACTGTGATAGCAGCGCTTGTTCCATTCACGTCTGTCGTGATAATGTTATCGTCGTCTGTTACAGTAAAGTTAATTACTGCACCATCTGAATCTGCTGTTTGACCAATATTAATTGTATAATCTTGATCATCACCTGTAGCAGCAATGTTTAGAGTTACGTTATCACAGTTACCTGCGGCTGAGCTAGAACACAATAAATCGACTTCATTACTATCACCAGTAAATGTCCAAGTACCAGTATATGTTGCGCCTAATATCTGAGCGGTGATTGTGTTTAAGTTACCAGTTTGAGTAATGCTGAATGTCATATTATCAGCATCGTTACCAGTAGAACCTAGAACAACATCTTGTGTTCCTGTACCAATTTTGTTGTCTTGTCCATCTTGTACAATGTCCAAGTCAAGTGTATCACCAACTTGTTGAATGTAGATGTCATTCGCGTGCATAGTTGCTAACGGTATTGCAGAAATCGCAATACCCATAATGATAGTCTTTTTTAGATTTCTCATTTTTTGTCTTTCCTTTATCCGCCATTCTTAGGATCTTTTAAGAATGTCCAGAATTGTTTTGATTCTCCTTCATTAATCATTTCAATAACGCCAGCTTCTATTGCTGATCTAACTGCATAATTTACCGGCTCATTCACGCTGTAGCCGGTTTCCGCTTCTACTAGCTTAGTGCCCATATCTAAAAATTTAAATACGTCTGCACCGCTTCTATGGCTAGCTATGGTTTTTTCTGTGGCAACACTCAGTAATACCTTACCTGTGCTTACACTTACTAATCTCATAACAACCGTTACTGTGTCAACTCTATAGTCTATTTGGGCACCAATGCCTAAATATCTTGCTCCGCTACCGCCTGTAACTGTACCGGAATCATATCCTACAATACCACCTTCTAGTATTAAACCAGCAAATACCATTGGTTTTAAAGGTGTAGGACCTTTTGCCAATTTCTTTTCGTATATTTCTCTGGTATTTCTTACTAACTGTCTTTCTTTAATTAGATTTTCAAGGCCTACTCTTTCAACAACTTCAAACCATGTTGAAGATCCAACATCTTGTAAAGCTTTAATTACCCATACTTCTGCGCCTTGAGTGACAGCGCTACTTAAACTTGAGGATCCACTACTTGGTTTTCTTTGTCCTGTCTTATCAGTAAACCCATATACAGCAATAGTCATCTTCTTTCCATCTAATTGCTTATAATCAGATATGGAAGTAGGAGACACTTGAACCGTAGGCTTAGCATTCATTTGAGCTACAACATAAGGATCTGCACAACCTATTAGAATTGTGGCCATTACACTTGTTAATAAGTATTTAATCAAAACGCAAACTCTCCCGCACCAGGAATTGTTATAGTAGTAGTTCCGTCATCATTCGTGATTGTTAATGTAATACTTTCATCGACTGGATCCTTTGACCACTCAATTGTACTACCTTCAATTTCAGTTGTTCCTGATGTTGGGCACGTATCGCCAGTACAATCTGCAAACATACTATCAACCATTTGCTTACTTAATGTAGCGTATATTCTACTCTCAAGGTTTGTAATAAACTTGTTAAGTGTAGTGTTTTCTAATTCTCTTTCTATTCGTCTTTGTTCTGCCTCTGCTTCATCTTTTAAGTCAGATTTTCTATTGTGTTGTAATTGTTCTATGCTTAGAACATGACTAGAATATCCATTCCCACTAAAGGATGGATTCTTAAAAGAAAAACCTAATTCAGCGTTACTTTGAGTCGCTATTAGTGTCGCTACTATTGTTAGCGTTATCTTCATTTTCATTAATTTCACCTGTCGAATTAAAGCTTTGATTTTGACTTGTAAACTTACCAACTTCGTCATCCATACCTCTGTATTCAAGCACGATACTTAGTTTGCTATTGAGTCTTATCATATCATTATCAAGCATGCGAACACGATCTACTAACTTAATTAGCGTTCCCATTGTCTGACCCAATATTGGATCAATTTCTTCAGTAACCCATTTCCATATAAAGAATATGAAATAACCCATACCCATTGCTGCTATGATCGGAAAGCCATAGTCACTTATAGCTTGAGCTATATCCATACATTATTCTCCCTTAGTCTCTCCTTGCGTCGTCCTTACCTTCATTCGCGGCAATACGATCTATATTAGGTTTGACCTTCAGCGCGTAACTTAATAGCGCATCTATTTTCACTAAATCATTGTTCATTGTTTGAACTCTGTTGTCTAGCGATCCAATAATATTCTTTAAAGTATTAACTGAATCAGTAACACTCGCAAGAATAAATTTTAAGATGATGAAAACAAATACTCCTGCTGCAAGCGCGCCTGCAATCGGGAATCCAACATCACCTACTAGAGTTATAAAATCCACTGCTTACTCCTATAGTTGGTCTAGTATGGTTATTTATATATTTTTTTTCTACAAATAGTAAAAATAAGCGTGTACAATTGTCCCAAACCGTGGTATAATAAGAGAGTATGCTGTTGAGGATAGAGGTATAGCTGTAACATAAAGGATACACTTAGTGCTTTGTTTGAATAAAAATGAAATTAAATGAAATTAACTGTGTACATTGCTGTATAAACCCTGTATAACAGTTATAGAAACAAAAAATAAAGGATTTATATTATGAAAACATTTAACGTATATCAAGTACATGGATCTGAAGACGGTTGTATTGCAATATGTTCATCTAAAAAAAGAGCTATTGCGTTTGCTATGGAATATGTAATAGCATCAGGTTGTGATGCTGCTAACATTGAAGTTGATAATAGCTGTGAAAGAATGACAGATATTATGGGTGAAAGTATAAGCGCATACGTTGAAACATGGAATGTAACATAAATGATACAGATTGTGCTTATTATGAAAAAAAGCGCAAATAAGTAAAAATAAACGTGTACATTATCGTTTAAACCGTGTATAACAGTTATAGAAACAAAAAATAAAGGATTTATATTATGAAAAAGAACGTATTTAACTCAATGATGGAATTCAGAACTACTAAGTTCGATGACTTTTATGTTGCTACTAACTCATCTATCCCTTGCTACTTAGAGCAAGTTGCATGTATCGGTTGGGTTGCTTCTTATGAAGATCCTAAAGATCTAAGTATCTGTGATGAAATGGAATTCGATACTCCTAGCCTTGCTATTCGCTGGTTAGAAACTAAAGTTCCTTTCTCAATGAAATTAAAAGAAGATTGGAAGGCAGTATAATGGGTATTAAAGGTGCTATCTCTGAATTAGAACGACGTTGCGAATTCTTTGGAATGAAGTTCGATGATTTAATTTTCTTTATTGAGCGTGCTCCGTATGCTCATACTGATCGAACAATTCAGGCTTATAATATCTATAAGCGTGAATATTTTTTAAATATTTTTTAAAATAAATGAAAATAAACGTGTACATCTGTAATAAAACACGGTACAATAATACTATAATCAATGGAGAGACATTATGAAACTAGTAAAAATACAGCGTGACATTCTTGCAAACGCAGTTTGGTCTGAAAATAAATTTCCTGGAAGTAAAAAGCCTATTCATGTGAATAACTTTGGTTCTTTGGAAAACTTTTCTAAAAACTATCAGCGTTACTGTGAAAAGATGGAACAGCTTATTGATGCTGGTTTAATTGCTCGAAATGATAATGACGGATATGCATACATTGTTAATGCAGCAGTTGTTAGAAAGGTATTAGCATGAATGATCGTACAGATAAAGAGCAAGTTGCATTGCTTCGTAAAGTACTAGCAGAAGCTGGTCTTGACTATATGATCACTCGAATTGAAGGTACTATTGCTCACGTGAATGTGTGGGTTGGAAATAAAGATTAAGGAATATATTATGATTACTGCAAAAATTAAACTTATGAATGATGTTGAAGAAACATCTTCTTTCGAAAATAAAGAGTCTGCTATGAAGTGGATCGAATCAAAAAATGAAATCAAAATTCTTGACTCATGGTTTATCGATACTGATTGGACTGACGTTGTGACAAATATATCACAGCCTGAAATAAAAATACTATATGTGTAAAATACTTGTGTACTTACACAGTTACTTGTGTTATAATACTTATAATGAAACAAACGAAAGAGAATATTGTATGATGACTCCTACTCAAAAAGCTGATCGCCTTGCACTTATCCGTACTATTGCTGAAAAGCGTAATGCACAAGCTGCATTCAAAAGTAATCTTCAAAGTAAAAACTCAGCTGTTCGTTCTGCTCCTGCTCGTAAATCTCGTGTAGAAGAAGTAGTACAAACTGCTGATGATTATATTCGTGCCATTGATAAGATGGATGAAAACTATAATCAGTGGACTGACGCATCTAAATATGCTGATCAGTATTATGGTGACACAATGCGTGCCACTACTCGTTTTGATAATGATTGGGATTAATACTATGGAAAATAAATTTGAATTCTTTATAGGAATGTTCGTAGGAGCATTTGTAATTTTAGGTGTAATGGCTGTTTTAACAAGCTTTGTACCTAGTAAATTTGAACAGTGTGATACACGATACGTTGGTAAAGCAGCTTTGATTGTAGAATGCATGTGGATTATGGAGAATTCTAAGTGAAAACTTATATAACAGCAATGTTTGCTTTAGGTATTGTAGTAGGTCCATTCATTACCATATGGTCTATTAATAGTCTATTCTTTACAAACATCGAATTTAATATTACTACATGGCTTGCAGTATTTTGGCTACAAGGAATGCTAGTAGCTGCGGTCAAGAGGTAGAATATGAGTATGCATATGATTCAGGGCGTTCAAGTCCATGGTAAATCTAAAAAGAAAAAATCGCCAGGTTGGCAGAAAGCAGAAGCTGAACATAATGCATGGCTTCGTAAACAAGGCATCGATCCTGATGCTAAACCTAAAAAACGTAAGGTAGTACCATATGAAAAAACCCTCGCGCCTAACAGCCACTCAGAGAGCGATAGACAACGCATCTCGACGTCGGACACAATTCCAGGAAACGGTTCAGCAAAGGAACGAAACGAATACACAGGCGACTACATCGTCGGAATCGCAACAATGCACAAATCAAACCTCGTCCCAGTCGGAAGAGGCGATGATCCAAAAGAATACGCAAGAATGAGGAGAGGGTAATGCAACAGCCATATCTTAATATCGATATTGATAATAGCTTAAACGCAGAAGGTATTACTTCTGACTTGTATATCAATAATACTGATGAATGCGTCATGAGTGAAAACACTGATTGGGAAACATTGGCAGATGATTTATTCGAAGTCAACTGTTTAACAACAGGTGAGCTAGTTCATGATAACGAATTTACTGATGGGATAGAAGAAATTCTTTCTACAGTGGAACATATGCGCGATGTAATAGATCGTTTAGAACAACGCGTATTTAATTCTAAAATCTTTTTACGAGATAAATGGGTTCTAGAAGGTGAGAAGCAAGATCAGGAATCTAAGAGTTCTTGTGTTGTAAGCTACTCAGAATACACTAACTATCGTTACTTTAAAGGAGACTATAATGAATAGAGACGATATCTTAAAACAGCTTCGTGAAGGTGTTATTACTGTTACCTTTACAAAGTTAAATGGTGATGAACGTGAGATGGATTGTACTTTGAATATGGATATTATTCCTAATTCAGCACATCCTAAAACTGACGGAAATGTACGAGAAGGTGTTGATGCAACTATCAATGCAATCAAGTGTTACGATGTTAATGCAAAAGGATGGCGATCATTCTTATTTGACAAAGTAAAAAAAGTCGTATAAACTGAAAATAAACGTGTACATACCATTTTAAATGTGGTATAATAAGTACATAATTAATATTGGAGAGTATTATGGCAGTAGTAAGACGGACTAAACCAAAGTTCATTAAAAAGAAAACAGTAGCACCTCGCCGTCCTCGGACAGGCTTGGCTGCTGCACCAGTTGATAAAGGCTTCATGCACTTTAAAGACTATTTCAATTTAGATCTTGATCGGAAAGAGTCTGTCAAATTGATTAAAGCATATGTGAAAGCTAATTGCTCTAAATCAGATGCTGCTGCCATTTTAGCGTGTCCTGAATATGTGTTTAATGTTCGGATACACATTGCTGCCTGTATGCATTGGAAAAATCTTGGATTAGAGTTTGAAAAACGCATCATCAATCGTAGTGTTCTACAGAGTGATGGCAGTTTAAAGATTGTTGAAGTAGAGTCCTTTTATGATGGACATGAGGCTATCCGTCGTTTTATCGAAGAAACGACCAAGACTGGTAAAGAAATTCTTCTTGCTAAGAAGAACGATACTAGTGCAAAGTCTAATGTAGTTGTCTTGACTCCACTACAACGATACCAAGCGAAGTTAAATGATACGATTTTAACAGACTTGGATGAGCTAGAAGATCTATGGATCGGTGGCGAAGAACCTGACTTCGATTTATATAATAGGTTCCGCTACCATGGATTGACTGGCAAAGCCGCTGAGCCCGTTCGTAAAATCCTTGAGGGATGGCTTCTTGACTTTAACGATGCTTATCACAAGCGCTGTGACCAGGCCGTGGAAGGCTATTCACACATCAAGCGTTCTGTTATGAGACGGCGTATTAAACACGTCGAATTGATGCTTGCTGACTGTGATAAACTGAAAGCTGCAAGTGCTGCCACACGTAAGGTTCGTAAACCTCGTGTGAAGTCGGCAGATAAGCAAGTCGTTAAGATGAGGTACAAGAAAGAAGATAAAGACTTTAAGATAGTCTCTATCAATCCAATCTCAATAGTTGGTGCTATGAGACTTTATGTCTTTAACGCCAAGACACGTGAAATCACCGAATATGTGTCAGGATCTACGAGCGGGTTTTCAGTTAGAGGTACAACTCTGCAAGCAGTTGATCTCGAGAATTCTCGGAAGATTAGGTTACGTAAACCTGATGACTTCCTACCGATTGTGCAGTCAAAGACTATCAAGCAAATTGATAATGCTTGGAAGAAATTGACCACTAAAGAATCAAAACCAAACGGTCGTATCAACGATGACTGTATACTTATAAAGGTACAAGACAAATGATGAAATATCTCACGCTTGCTGTCTCTCTCCTCCTTTCCTCCCTTGCAAACGCTGATGAGATTTCTTCAGATGATATGCACTGTTTGGTTTTGAACTCATACTTTGAGTCACGTAATCAATCACCGAATGGTGGTATTGCTGTTACTCATGTAGTGTTAAACCGTGTCTTTGATTATCGATATCCTGATAATATATGTGATGTAGTTAAAGACAGCGTAAAGAATAAAGATGGATCTATTCGTAGAAACATGTGTCAGTTTAGTTGGTTCTGTGATGGACTATCTGATAAGCCAAGAGAACCTGACTCATGGATCGAAGCTTTAAATAGAACTCTTGTAGCTGTTGAACTCTATAACAATGGATTCGATATCTCACACGGAAGCACACACTATCACTATAAAAACGTTAAACCATATTGGAGTACAACCATTGAGTATATTACAACTATCGACGACCACCACTTCTACAGATGGGGAAAAGGTTGAAACTCCTATTATCACAAAGAAACGTTTCTCAACTATGGTTGAAGAAAAGGTTAAGAAGCTTAGAGTTGATTATATCGAAGCAGTATTAATAGTTTGTTCTGAACGTGAATTACCACCTGAAGATATCAAACGATTGTTAAGTCCTGTTATTATAGATAAGATCGAGTCAGAAGCACTTGAAGTAAATGCAATAAAAGGCGGAGGAGCCAGACTTCCTATATGAGCTTGCACTATGATAAATTCGATTTAATAGAAATGCTTGAAAACAGAGTATACACTATTACTTACATGGATGAAAAAGACATGAAAGTAAAAAGGTGTTTAACTCTTAATCGAGATCTTATTGGTAAGCTAGATGCTATGCCACCAGGATTTCATAGTTTAATGGATGCAGCAGATCATTCACATGAATCGTTTGCTGCTCTTGACGTATACTCCAAAGAATGGCATATAGTATACATTGATCGTGCAATTAATATGAGAGAACACCGGTATGAGAATGGAACCCTTTGAAGCTTATAGATATTATCAGTCTTTGAAACTGCACTTTGAGCAGGAGTCATATGACGCTCCTAAATATAATTATAAAACATCTGCTAAACCACAAACCTTTTGGAAACGTAAAGACAAATACTTCTTTGCTAAGATTGGTAAGATGTTCGATACACCACCCGAGCTAATCAATTACTACGCTGCACATTTTGTTGCAGATAATAATTGGGTTGGCGATATGCTTGGCAATGATCAAATATATCGTGATTGGCAAAAAAGAACAGAAGCATTGGGATATAACTTCCAACAAGATCTTGAAAAAGTAAATGTTGAAAGCTTTGACCATCTGTTCGAACTCGGCAACCAATATCCAAAAGTTGTCGAATCGTACCTTGCGGGTGATATAAATATAGAGTCGGTAGTGATTCTAAACCAGTTAACTGGATTTATGCGCAAGGCCGATAAGACTGTTTCGGATCCTATACTGTGGCCTGATGTCTCACGTAAGATTCGGAAATATAGCTTATTGATGAACGTTAACCTTGAAAAAATGAAAAAAAATGTATTTAAGGTGTTTACATCATAAGCGATATGTGGTATAATAAGCATATCAAATCATACAACAACATACAATGTAATACAAGGAATATACAAATATGTCTTTCGCAAATCTAAAACGCAATCGTGCTGATATTGCATCTCTCACCAAAGCAGCTGAGTCTGTAGGTGGTTCACCTAAACAATCTTACGTTGATGACCGTTACTGGAAACCAACTGTTGATAAAGCAGGAAATGGTTACGCAGTAATTCGTTTCTTACCTGCAGCTGAAGGTGAAGAATTACCTTGGGTTCGATATTGGGATCATGGTTTTAAAGGACCAACTGGTCAATGGTATATCGAAAACTCTTTAACTACTATTGGTAAAGAGGATCCAGTATCAGAAATGAATAGTGTTCTATGGAACTCTGGTCGTGATGAAGATAAAGAGATTGCACGTTCTCGTAAGCGACGCTTACACTACGTGTCAAACATTATGGTCGTATCAGATCCAGCTAATCCATCTAATGATGGCAAGACTTTCTTGTACATCTATGGTAAGAAGATCTTTGATAAAATCATGGATGTCATGCAACCACAATTCCAAGATGAAACACCGGTTAATCCGTATGACTTCTGGGAAGGTGCTGACTTTAAACTAAAGATTCAGCAAGTTGCTGGTTACCGTAACTATGACAAGTCTGAGTTTGCTGGTCAACGTGCATTGTCTGATGATGATACAAAGCTTGAGTCAATCTATAATACGTTGTATAGTTTAAATGAGATCGTAGATCCTAAAAACTATAAAACATATGAAGAACTTAAAGCTAAGTTGAATCGTGTACTTGGTGAAGAAGGTGCAGTTATGACAACTGCAGAGTCTGTATCTCTTGATGAGACTGCTTCTGCTCCAACATATCGTGAAGCAGCTGAACCTGTTCCACAGCAACCGAGCTTTACACCTCAAGTTGCAGATAATACAGACGATGATGATTCGTTATCGTACTTTAATAAGTTAGCTAACGGTTAACAGAGAAAGGGAGCTTCGGCTCCCTTTTTTTATCTTCCCTGATGAAATCCAACCTTTTTATTTTTCCCATTAGAAGTACCTTGCTTAGATACTATGCTTGTATTGGTAGTGTTATTATTAACAATATTATTAGAAGGAGCGTTAGGATTTCTTTGTGATTGCATTTGTAGTCTTGCATTTGCAGCAGTAACTCCTTCAGCAGCTAATTGAGTAGCTGCATCAATAGCAACACTTGTTGCTCCAGCACTTGCGGTAATCTGCTCAACAGTTAAGGGTGAAGTACCTGCTCCACCGCTTAAAACAAAATTAATTTTTTGTATAGCAGATGCAAGAGCATCTAGTTTTAAATCTGGATTAAGTAATCCGCCTTTACCTTCTGGGCCAAAGTCAAGCTCACCTGTTGGCCACCAGCTTGGATCAAGTGTACCACCTGTTGACAAAGCAGTAAGAAACGGAATAGCTTCTCCAAGATCCATTGCTAAAGATTTAAAATCTATTCTTACTTTTGAAATTTTAATGTTACTAAAGGTTTCTAATGCTTTTGAAATTTTAGTTAAAGCATCTGCACCCTTTGTAAGTTCATCAGATTTTTCTGCAATAGACATAACTTGAGTGAATGGAGACTTTACACCAAACATTTCTAAGATAGCAGATGCTGCACCAGCTAAATGACCGAATGCATTTCCTACACCAAATGCAGCTAGTCCTAAACCAATTTTAGCAAGACCACTTGCGAATAATCCTGCTTTACTTCCTTCTCCATCACCGTCTAATAATGGAGTAATGCTTACTAGAGTTTTAACGTTATCCTTTACTTTCTGAGCCCAGTTTTCTCCTTCGACTCCTGTAAAGTGATTAATACCTTCTGAGACACCAACAGCAGTAGAACCAAATCCAAATGCAGCGAGTCCAGCACCAAGTCCTGTCATAACAGCAAGGAAAGTTCCTGATTCTCCAAAAGCTGCTGCCTTACCTCCTAGTTCATTTTCAATAGACATTAAAGTAATAATGTTATCTTTGATCTTTTGTGACCAATCAGATCCACTACTAAATTTAGTAATTGATTTACCTAAACCGCCTACCGCAGAACCAATACCAAACGCAGCTAGTCCAAGTCCAATACCTGTCATAGCTAATAAGAATCTTGCACTCTCACCTACAAAACTAGATCCTTTCTCACCTCCAACAGTTTCTTCAATAGACATTAAAGTAACTACAGAGTCCTTAATGCTTTGAGCCCAACCTTCTGCTTTAATTAACTCGGCAGCTTTACCTGCTGCAGATCCTACACTGAAAACAGCTAAACCAAGACCTAAGCCAGTCATTGCAACTAAGAACGAAGCACCTTTACCTACAAACGCTGCTTGAGCTAAAACACCAGAATCACCTGCAACGAATTCAGCTATTGATAACAATTCTTTAACTTGAGATTTAATTGTTGTAGCATATGTAGAATCTTTAGTAAAGGTTTCTATAGCAGCTGCTACACCAGAGCCAATAGAGAATGCAGCCAGTCCTAAACCAATACCAGTCATTGCTAATGCAAATGAGCCACCATCTTTTAATACTTCCCAGTTTCCACCTTCAAAAGAATCACCGATACTTAAAAGAGTTGTTACTTTCTTTTTGATGGATTCAGCATCCATCTCTCCTACTTCATTTAGTAAATATCCACCACCAGCTGCCATGATACCGATACCAGCTGCAAGAGCTCCACCACCGATACCTATTCCAGATAGTAAACCACCTGCCGCTTTTAGTAATCCACCTTTACCTGCTGCTGCTTGTGCACCTCCGGCATCATTAGCAGAAAGACTTCCTCCACTTGATAGACCTGATAGAATTTCTAGCTGTTTTTCTTCGTTGCGTTTAGATTCACGCCGATCTTCTGCATCAGACAGAGAAGCCTTTTGTCCTGCTAAAAGGATTTCTTTAACACTCTTAATAGAATGCGTTCCAGAATTTCGACTTAAGTCACCTTCTGCACGCAGTCTTTTTATTACGTCGTTTAGATCGGCCATTTTATTTACTTAACCTTTTTGTTTACTTCGTTCTTCTACTTCTTTCAAATGGTCAATTAACATAGCAACGTAAATTTCCCTTTCCCACGGCATCATCATGTCCAATTCAGTTAAACTATATTGATGATGCTGCATCATACTAAAATTAGTTTTATAATAGTTAACTAAATTATTATGAGAAAGGGCTATCCGAAAAAATTGGCCATACCTTTCAATTCAGTATCATGCTCATGTCCACACTCTTCACATTTAAAATTAAGATTAATATATGCTTGTGGCATATTAGTAATAAAATTTTGAATTAATTTAAACTGTGCTGAATTTAAGCTATCAACAAAGTCATTTAACTCAGATCGTGTATGAGATGAAGCATGAAATAAATCTTCACCTTGGTAAATACTTTCAATACTTGAAATAATCACATTAAATAAAGCATCAATATTATTATTAGCTTTTAGTTTTTGAATTTCTTTATAGTCCTTCATTGAAGGGAACTTCATAATTATTCCAGTAGTATCTGACAATTCAATCTTTGTAGAAGGAATATCAGTTACAGATACTGAATCTATATTAACTACTACTTCATTGCTATGACCACAATCTTCGCACTTAATAGCTACTTTAGCAGTTTCACCTACTGACTTTGCTCTTAACTTTGAAAAGACATATTCGCTATCAAACCTTGTTAGTTCATTAACATCAATGCCTGTTACACATGATTTTATAATTTCCAGTAAAGCATTCTCTACTTGTATCATATCGTCTGATTCCATTGCTATCATCAGAATCTTTTCTTCACGTACTAAGTACGGTCTATAATTAATCTCTTTTCCATTTGATGGTATATTCAGATTATATGTTGGGGTATTCAGCTTTGGTAAAGCCATTTCACATCACTCCTAAAAATTTTTACCTATATTTCTTACAAGGTTTATTGAGTTACTTATAAGATCTCCAGCGCGGCCAGCCAGATTTGTTAATCCATCCACAGTACCAACAGCTTCCCAATCTTCATATGCTAATGTAATACTAACTCTTAAAGTAGTATTTTCAGAAGAATTAGAAAGTTCAAGTGAAGATATTGTTACAGGATATGCGTTGTATAATTTAATTGTTTTGACAGGAATAAAGTCAGTATTGCCCATAACTTGAATAAGAACTTCTGTTCCTATATCATTTAAGAATGGTAAACCTTTTGTTCCTCTCGGATTAAGTATGATATCTTGCCATGAGTTAAAAAAGTCCCATGCATACATATCATTTGTTAAATGAAATACTAAATTTACGTCTTCATTTATATAAGCGTATGGTTTTTTGACTGCCTTTAAGTTTGTAAAATGTTCTTGCGTTGCAATCTGCCTACCAGGAATAGTTGCTGATTCACATAACAAATACATATCACGAGGATCTTCAAAAAAGCTGGATAGTGATAAACTTCCACCGCTAATTACTGCCCTTGCTGCAGTGCCAATAATACTCTCAAGATTATTGTTAATCAATGATGGTTTTTTTCCTGGATGAGAAATATACAAAGCAAAACGATTTGCTTTTACTAAACCACCTCTACGGCCAATAGTAGATTTTAATGCGTCAATGCCTGCGGGTAATGCCATTTATATCATCCTCTTCGATGCGCCCCATACGTGCGTCTTATTCTTGCCACGGAACTGTTCAGTTGGAAGAAAGATTGCGATATCCCACTCAGGTGGTTCTACCTTTGCAACATTACCTTCTATGCCTTTAGTTAAATAGCGTTTAAAACATGGCTGAAATTCACGGTATTTTGCAACAGACTTAAGCATATTATAATTAATATTCAGTCTTGTTGATTCATCAAACCTTTGATTGTTAGCAGTATCCATAAGTTTATCAAGAAACTTTGCACGCAACATTGGAGATAAATAATGTAGATTGATACCATAGAACCCATCACGAGTTGGTTCAACCATAATCGTAAGAGGAAACGCATCATAGTACGGTAGTGTCTTACGATGTTTAGGATCGTAAAAATACATATACATATCACCTGGTGTTGGTCGTTTCTTTCTTTCTAATGCAGGATCTCTAAGCAAAGCTCTGCGATTAGTACCACCTAGTTCTTTGGTTTTACCTCTGAACCAGCGTCTAGCCTCTACAGATCTCGCTCGTAAACCTTTACGATACGCTTCAATCTCTAATTTGTGAAATAGTGAATTTTCCATACTACTATTTATACACTATTTAAGGATCTTTATTCCCATAGATTTAAGAACATCTTCATGCCATATAACAAAGTGCCAACCTCTATTCGCACAGAACTCTTCAGCCGCTTCCCACTTAGATTGGTTTTTAATATATGTCATAGCTTCTGTAACATATCTGCGTGATCTACGGCTTGCTGGCTTAGGTGGCATTGTTTCTTTCTTAGGTTTTATCTCAACAAGATACGTTGCACCCTTTCTATCTTTATAATATACATCTACAAAGTAACGATGCATGCGTTTATCTGTTGCGCATCTATAAGGTATTACTACTTCTTCTGAATTCCATTCAACAATATCTGGATTAGCATCTATCCATCTGAAAGCGTTTCTTTCCCACAAAGATCTGTATACTATTGTAGTATGATCACCTTTATACTTTTTAGGGTTTTTAGGGCGATATTTCCCTTTGTACGTCATCCGTGGCATTATAAATAACCTTATAGTATTTTAAACTTTATGGAGCTATTTATGGCTATATTACAATTCTCTCCGGATAAGCAACCAAC
>Ga0315320_10001221_pt1 | contig 21397 bp, 21 predicted proteins | sample M140m21515metaG_FD_203458 | JGI IMG/M metagenome (GOLD analysis project Ga0315320, IMG submission 203458) | Ammonia-oxidizing marine archaeal communities from Monterey Bay, California, United States - M1 40m 21515 | ecosystem: Environmental > Aquatic > Marine > Coastal | place: USA: California... | reverse complement strand
AATGAGAGATTTACCACATTTGAGACCGCTGAACTCTTAATGCCGAAGGTGATTAAACAAAAAAATAATACCAGAGAACCTTTTGATGAGCATAAATTAAGAGAAGGACTTTATAGGTCTTTAGAAAAAAGACCGGTAGGTGAAGAAGAAATTGAAACCTTAGTAGAAGATATCAAGAAAGACATAAGATCCTCAGGAGAAAGAGAGATTCCCTCTAGGCTTATTGGAGAAGTCGTGATGCAGAATCTAAGAAAAATTGATGAAGTTGCCTTTATTAGATTTGCTTCTGTATACAGACGATTTGAAGACATTACTGAATTTTCAGAAGAAGTTGAAAAATTGACGAAAGATTAGATATGACCTCACCCGCAGAGCATATGAATGAAGCTCTAACGCTCGCTAAAAAAGGCCTTTTAACTACAAGACCTAATCCAATGGTTGGATGCGTGATAACCCATAAAAATAAAGTTATAGGAAGAGGATGGCACAAGCACTCAGGAGGAAATCATGCGGAGGTCAATGCTATTCAGGATGTCGTCAATAATCTCGGTCAAGAGGCAGAATCTGTTTTAAAAGAATCAGAAATGTTTGTAACCCTTGAACCATGTTCTACCACTGGGAAAACACCTCCTTGCTCAGAGGCAATTAAACAGTCTGGAATTAAAAGAGTCTATATAGCTTCAGAAGATAGTTCTCAGGATGGATTTTCAAAAAAAGAAAAAGATATAGAAATCATAGAAGGACTTTTAAGAGATGAAGCAAGAGAATTAAATAGAGGGTTTTTTTCAAGGATTGAAAAGAAGAGGCCTTTTATTACAGCCAAAATGGCTATTGGCCTTGATGGAGGTATCGCGTTGAATACTGGAAAAAGTCAATGGATTACCTCTGAGTCTTCAAGAAAAGATGTTCATAAATTAAGAGCAATGAATGAGGCCATACTAACTGGAACAGGAACAGTAAAAATAGACAATCCTTCCCTCACTTCGAGGAATTCAGGCCTACCAGAAGATGAAGTTCAGCAACCTCTTAGAGTTGTTATTGATAGAAATAAGCATCTTACAGGCAAAGAAAATATTTTTTCATCTCAAGCAAAAACTCTTATCTTTTCAAGTGAGACCTCAAGAATACAAAATGAAAATAGCGAAGTCTTTCAAAGGTCTAAAGAAGATTTAGAAAGCTTAGAATCGCTTATGGAATTCCTGGCTAAAGAAAAATCAATAAATACTGTTTTAGTTGAAGCTGGCTCTGTTTTATTTGATTCTTTTGTTAATGAACAACTAATAGACGAATTAGTTTTGTATCAAGCTCCTAAGATATTAGGACAAGATAGAAAAACCTTTTCTAAATTGAATGAGACTAATCAAAAACTAAGTACAATAGGCTTCGATATTAAATCGATAACAACTTTAGATAAAGATAAAAAGATAATTCTAAAACCCAAATATTAATCATGGAACTAAATAGCATCCAAGAAATCATCAAAGATATAGCACAAGGCAAAATGGTTATCCTTATGGATGATGAGGACAGAGAAAACGAAGGCGATCTTGTTTTAGCGGCTGAGAAAGTTGATCCTAGTGCTATAAATTTTATGGCTACACACGCAAGAGGCTTAATCTGTCTAGCCATTAATGAAGAACGCTGTAAAAAACTAGGTCTGGAACAAATGGTTAAGCATAATGGTACTGAGCTAGGAACTGCTTTCACAACTTCTATAGAGGCTGCAGAAGGTGTTACTACAGGAATATCTGCTGCAGATAGAGCTACAACTGTTATAGCAGCCGTTAACAAAGACGTAAAAGCAGAAGATATTGTACAACCAGGTCATATATTTCCGATTAAAGCACAAGAAGGCGGAGTTTTAACACGTGCAGGTCATACAGAAGCTGGAACAGACTTAGCAAAACTTGCGGGGCTTGATCCTTCTGCCGTCATTGTAGAAATCATGAATGATGATGGGACTATGGCAAGAAGAGCAGATCTTGAAATATTCGCTAAGAAACATGATCTAAAAATTGGAACTATTGCAGATCTTATCCACTACAGAAATATAAGTGAAAAGAGTATTCACTTAGTAGATGAAGCTGATATTGAATCTGAATACGGAAACTTTTTACTTCATGCCTATGAAGATACTATTAATGGGGATGTTCATATAGCTCTCATAAAAGGAGAGATACATGATAATGACGAGGTAATGGTAAGAGTTCAGCAAAGTAATACACTTCAAGATGTCATGGGCATCAATGAGTTTGGTAGCAGGTTGTCTTTTTCTCAGGCAATGAAAAAAATTGAGACTGAAGACAAAGGTGTACTACTTTTATTATCTCACTCTGAAACCTCTCAAGAAATTTTATCCAATATTTCTTTCTTAAAGGGCCAAAAGACTTCAAAAAATAATGAGGGGCCCGATTCTAGAATAGTCGGTGTTGGCGCTCAAATACTTAAAGAGCTCGGTATAAAAAAAATTAGACTTCTTGGTGCATCTGCAAAATATCCTCTGGCAGGTTTCAATTTAGAAATTACTGAATTTATTAATTAAAAACATGAAAGGTCTCGAAACAAGCGCTGTATCAGAAAAGGCTAAAAAAGCATCTTATGGCATAGTATTTACTTCTTGGAATGCTGATATTGTTCAAGAACTTCTTCTAGAAGCCAAAAAAGAGCTTATCAACCAAGGAGTGAATGAAGCTAATATAGTTATAAAAGAAGTACCTGGGGCTTTTGAACTACCCTTGGCTTCAAAGGTGGTTGCTGAAGCAAATAATGTTTCTTGTGTTATTTCTATAGGAGCTATTATTAAGGGCGATACCCCACATTTTGATTTTATTTCTCATGCATGTCTAGATGGACTTCAGAATATAGCCATAGAAACAGGGATTCCAATGATATGTGGAGTATTAACTACCAATAATATAGAGCAAGCTAAAGAAAGGTCTGATTCTAATCGAATGAATAAAGGTAAAGAATTTGCTTTAAGTGCTATGAATATGGTCGACGCTCTAGGTTGATTGATGAAATCAAAAAAAGACACTTCACCGGTGAGGTCAAGGGATAAGGTTCTTCAGAGCCTTTACGAAATTGAACTATCTGGATCTAGTGCTCAAGAAATATTAAAAGATTTATCTCTGCAAAGCAGATATCCACACTTTAAAGATTTATTAAAAGGAGTTGTAGACTCAAAAGAAGACATTGATAAAAGCTTATCTGAGTTCATGGAAAGAGATCTCTCTACTCTAGATCCAATAGAAAGAAGTGCCCTTAGACTTGCTACTTATGAAATGCTTTTTACTGATACTGATGTACCCATCATTATTAATGAGAGTATTAGATTATCAAAAAAATATGGAGCAGCGGACGGGCATAAATATGTAAATGCCGTTTTGGATAAAATGTATAAATCTAATTTCCAGAAAATTTAATAAAGATGGGAGAAGACCAAGCTCTCTCTTCGCTCTCTGCTAAACAATCGCCCTCACCCTGACCATTAACATCACCGCACAAATTTACTTTTATACATTTTCCTGATTGATCAACCTCACATGCTAAATTGGCAGCAGCTATTGAAACAGAAGGTTCTTGAATGGCTCTTACGTAGTAAATTATTTCTCTATTTGCATCATTAAAATTTTGATCTTCGAATTCCACTAAACAACCTTCTTGAGAAGGTTTGCACTCCAAGACCTTCCATGGATCCTGGATCAAAGTCTCAATAGGTTCATCGGGATAAGTTTGAGGCCTAATTCTAATTACCTCTATCCTGGAAATGTTGTTTCTTTCATCTATAGGATTAAAACACTCTCCATTACATAATTCATTTAATAAATTTAAGTCGAGCTCATTATTAAAGCTACAACCCGGTCTTTGCTTTTGAGAGCCTAAAGCTCTTACTTGGAATTTTGGGTTTTCAGTCATGAAGAATTCACTTCCCATGGGTTTTATTTCTTCCGAAGGATGATTAACTAGATCAAACCAGAGAAGGATTCTTTCTCCACTAGTTGCATAAACTTCTCTTGCTTGCAGGGATTTCCAGAGTGAATCTCTATTCTTCTGTGTTACATGTGTTGCAATCAATCCGCCTGTGTATAAGAAAGATGAAACTCTTTCAGGCTGACTCGGTCTAGTACGATTAACCATTTGTTCCAAATTAATTTCTATTGAATTAGGAATTGCATAATTCAATTCTGATTGACCAAGGCTCTGTAAAGAATTTGAAGACTTATATTTAGAATCGGTATTTTTCGTCCTATCTATTTCCTTGAATCCTGTTCCAGGCTTAGCTGAATGATTATCACTAGACCCTATAAAACCAAATCTATAGGCCTTAGATTCGTTATCTTCAAAGTTTCTAAGGGCTAACGCATATTGAATCGAAGATTTCGGTCTATATTCAAATGCAGGTAAATAACAGTCTCTACACTGACCACTATCAAGCCATTCACCTGGAGTATGGTTTGGTATTGTTAATAATCCAAATGGATTAGCTTTGGTAAAATTATCTCTAGCATCACTTGCTCTGCTATTACATGTTTCCTCACTACCAGCAGCAACTCTGCATCTCTCTTTAATTATTTCTCCCGCCTGAAAACAATCGGGTAAATAATTTTCATTCGGAGAAGGACAGACTTTTTCTTCTTCAAGAATTTTAAATTCTTCCCAAGAGCGATATTCTTCTGAATTACCATGCCCTGAAAAGATTTCAATTAGATTTTGATACTTTGCATTATGTTCTTTACTATTGAGCTGGTTTTTCCAACTTGCCAATGGCGGAGAAGTGTTTCCCCAAGCAGTCCCATGAGGTATAACCAACGCCTCAACCTCCCACTCATCTAATTTTCTATATAAATCAGATGGTTTCTCTGCTCTTTCAAGGCAATCTAAGGGTAAATCTTTTACGTGAGTTTCATCATCACAATATTCTTGATTTCTTATAATTAATTGTCTTTGCCTATAATCAAAATAACTTTGCATGTTTTTATAATCATAAAGAAGAGCTCCGTATAGAGCATAAATTGGTGCGTCTACAATTCCTTGAAAGAAGGTATGATCTGGAGCTCCAATTGGTCGTGCTGGAAGATTATTGCTAATTGATTTAAGGATCACATTTTTGTGACCATAGTGGTCTTGCGGTCTCAAGCTTGATTGTGTCCATTCCCACCCTAATATAGGAATAATTTCCTCTTCATCCACTTGATTAGAAATTACTGAACAGTCTTGTAATGACTCTATTGTTTCTTCCCATTCCCTTCTAGTTAGAAATTCTGCATGATCTGTAACAGAGAAAAAATCTAGATTCGCACAAAATCTAGCAAAGTTACATGCATCAGCAACAGGATGCGCACCCTCTCCCTCTAATATTGGAAGATTTCCAAGAAATGCATCAAGGGAATAAGTGGTATGTACATGAAGGTCGCCAAATAATATTCTTTTTTTATCATAATCTTCTATATTGGCATTAAGAAAAGGTGCTCGAGATTCTTGAATAATCCCAGTGTCTTGCTGTTTACCAAAAAAATCAAAGAAGAGACCTAGAAATAAAATCAGAAAGGGGAAAAGAAGTACTAATAACCCTTTGAATGCTATATTTAAATAGCCTTTCATGATGACCTAGGAGTTTTCGGTGACCTTAGTAAGGAAAGAATTTTTTAGATCCTCTGATAAAACAAAATACTTCTCTCTTTTACTTCTTTTGCTTTCAAGATCAATTTGAAAAACGTCTCCATTCCTAAAACTTTTGGTAATCTTGAAGGTATCACCTTTTCTGATCTTATAAATATCTCTTTTATCAATCGTTGCGAAATTTAAGAAATCATTTAAAGAAAAAGAATGCTGTCTTGCGGTGTTGAGTCTTATAGCATCAGCTTTATAAAAATACAGCGCAACAGCTTCATATTTTTTAGCTTCAAAAACATCTCCTTCTTCATGGATTATTTCTTCCGAAAATACAAAGCTTGATAAACTCAAAAGTAAGGTAAATAAATATCTCATATTATATTTTTTCTCTAATAATAGTGTCTTCCCTTTTGGGACCAGTTGAAATCATAATAACAGGAACACCTGATATTTCTTCTATTTTCTCTACGAATGATTTTGCATTAGGATTCAGATCCTCGTATTTAGTTTTTCCGGCTGTAGGCTCCGACCATCCTTCAAGTTCTAAATAAATAGGCTCGGCATCTTCAATGTCCATTGTTTCTATTAGAGACTCTTTACTTTGATTACTTGAATAATCTGTACAAATTTTTATGCTCTCTAGGCCGTCCAAAACATCTATCTTTGTCAAACAAAGGCCATTCACTCCGCTTACTTTGACCATATTGGATAAAAGGAAACCGTCTAACCATCCACATCTTCTTGGTCTTCCTGTAGTCGCACCAACTTCTCCTCCTTTTTCAGCTAAATATTTTCCCGTTTCATCAAAAAGTTCAGTAGGAAAAGGGCCTTCACCAACTCTAGTGATATAAGCTTTTGTAATTCCTATTGTGTAATCAATATCAGAAGCGCTTATTCCAACACCAGCTGATACCCCTCCAATTAAATTACTAGAAGTTACGTAAGGATAAGTACCTAAACTTATATCCAATAAAGCGCCTTGTGCACCTTCATAAAGAATTTTCTTCTCTTTGCTTTGAAGTTCTCTTATTTCTTCTATGACATTACCTACGTAAGGCCTAAGTTTCTCTGCTTGTTCTAAATTTCTGTCTAGCAATTCATTATTATTTATTTGAGGAGCTCCAAAAGAGTTTTTAAAAATTGAATTGTAAAACTCTAAAGCCTGATCAAGTTTATCCTTTAGTTTTTCTTCATTATAAAGATCTGCAACCCTAACTGATCTCCTGCCCACTCGGTCTTCGTAAGAAGTCCCTATACCTCTTCCTGTTGTGCCTATTTTTGTAAGGCTGTTAGATTGCTCTCTTAGTTGGTCAAGTTGAATATGATAAGGCTGAATTAAGCTGCAAGCCGAACTGATTAAAAGCCTTCCTTTTATATTACCCAAAACATCTTCAGCTTCTTCTATTTCTGAAAATAACGCATCAAGGCTCACTACAACACCTCTTCCAATAAAGCATTTGATATTGTCATGGCATATGGCGGATGGTAATAAATGAAAAACAATTTTTTTTCCATCAACAATTAATGTATGGCCAGCATTGTGCCCACCTTGATATCGAACTGCTGCATCTAGATCATTTGCAAGATTATCTACAACCTTTCCTTTCCCCTCATCCCCCCACTGGAGGCCTAATAAAGAAATATTACGTTTCATTAAATGATTCCCTATAAATTAGATACTGCAATTAAATCAAGATCAAAACCAACAGCAGGTCTGTCTTGATCCGAAGACTTCCTTAATCCATCATATCTACCACCTTTTGCGAGAACATAGCCTGCAGAATCTGAGTATGCTGAGAATACAATTCCATTGTGGTACTTGAATCCTTGTATCTCGCCAAGGTCTATGTGCAAATTAACTTTTGTAAAATCTTCCAGTTCAGTTACTACTTTCTCTAAGTGATCTAAAAGATTATCTGAGTTCTTTATATTTGAGTATTCTGTTTTAGCTATTTTAAGGACGTCTTTCTTTCCATACATATTACATAGATTAATTAAAGATGACTTTGATTCATGGTTATCTGGAATTATTGCCATGAGATCTGACTTCGATTTTTTCGAAAGAGCCGTTTCTATATTAGAGAAAATTTCTTTACCTAAACTTTTGAATGGTTCTAGAACAGAGGCAGTGAAACCAGCATGACCCAGACTTAAAGTGATGCTCTGGACGCCTGATATTTTGAGGCTGTTCAGCATCAGTTTTATACTTTCTAATTCTGCCTCAATTGAAGAGTCTCCAAATATTTCTGCACCTACCTGAATAGTTGTTCTTGATCTAAGAACTTTAGAAGCCTTGCTCTTTACTACTTCACCAGCATAACAAAGACGAACAGTGTCATTCGATTGTATTCTATAAGCATCAATCCTAGAGGCCTGTTCTGAAATATCAGGTCTAATGGATAGGTTTTTACCTGTTAGATCATCTCTAAAGCTAAAAGCATGCGATCTTATCTCGTCATGCGCCTCACCTCCTATAGTCTCAGATAACTCCAATAAAGGAGGAATGATGAATTCATAACCTGAATTGATATATTCATCAATTAAACATCTTCTCAGAGTCTCTACCTCTATAGCCTTTGGGGGAAGTAGCTCATCTACGCCATCGGGTAAACTCCAGCGTATTTTTGAAGCCATTTAATTATTCTTAGCGTTAGAGTCGTCTAAATATTTAAAGAAATCGCTATCAGGGTTAATCAAAAGAATATCGGATTTGCTTCCAAAAGTTGACTGATAGGCCTTCAAACTCCTGGTGAAATCATAAAATTCAGGATCTTTAGAATAAGCATTCGCATAAGTTGCTGTTGCTATTGCATCACCATTTCCTTTTGTTTCCTCAGCTTGCCTATATGCATCTGCAAGGATAATTGTTTTATCCTTATCAGCGGTTGCCCGTATTTTCTCCGCAACCTCATTACCTTGAGCTCTTAACTCTTTTGCAAGTCTTTGCCTTTCAGTTCTCATACGATTATAGACTGATTCACTTACCTCAGGAGGGAGGTCAATCTTCTTAACCCTAAGATCGATTACCTCTACGCCAAGTTCCTCAAGAGAAATAGTATTAAGTTGGAGTGTTAATTTATCCATGAGTTCATCTCTCTCACCGGAGACAACTTCATTTACTGTTCGACTACCAAATTCATTCCTAAGACCGGCATCCACCCTCTGTATTAATAGTCTTCTTAGTCTTTCTTCATCACCACCAGTGGTTGTAAAATATTTTGATACGTCGCTAACTCTCCATTTAACAAAGGAATCTACAGTTAATGCTTTCTTTTCCGAAGTTAAATAACTTTGGGGTGCAGCGTCTAGAGTAAGAATTCTTGCGTCAAACTTTCTGACAGTGTTGACTATAGGAAGTTTAAAATGCAAACCTGGTACTACATCAGCTTCAACGATCTCACCAAACCTTAGTTTGATAGCTCTTTCGGTTTCCTTAACAACAAATATAGATTGGCTTGCCACAACAACAGCCAATACAAGAATTGGTAATAGTAATAATCTCAATGTTTTCATTATCTTCTTTCCTCTTGTCTATTTCTTCTTCTTATCTCTTCAATTACTTGATTAGTTAAATCTCTTATAGAAGAGGAGTTATTAGAACCTGAAGGTATATTTAAACTTTCCACTCCTCTTGCAGACTCAGCTATTTTATCTAGCGGTAGATATAAAATGTTATTTCCACCCTCAACATCTATCATGACTTTTGTGCTATTTGACATAACGGCTTGTATTGAATCTAAGTACAGACGATTACGGGTTACGTCAGGAGCCTTTTGATATTCTTTTAGTAACAGATTGAAACGCGTAGCATCACCTTGCGCCTCTGCCACTACTTGTTCTTTATAAGCCTCGGCGTCCTGAAGCATTCTTTGTGCTTCTCCTCTTGCCTCTGGAACAAGCCCATTAGCATAAGTTTCTGCTTCATTTCTTGCTCTAACTTCATCCTCTCTCGCTTTGATAACATCATCAAACGCTTCTTGCACTTGATTAGGAGGGGAAGAATCTTCAATATTTACAATTACAACCTCAAGTCCGGTATTGTACTTATTTAGATAGCGTTGGAGTCTTGTCTTCACCTCTTGAGCGATTAATTCACGTCCTGTTGTAAGCGCATCATCCATTATTGACCCACCAACAACATGCCTTAAAGCACTCTCAGTGGCTTGGACTAGACTAGCATCAGCATCTCTAATATCTAGAACATACTTCTGAGGATCAGCTATCTGATATTGAACAGAAACAGTAACAGCAACAATATTTTCATCTTTAGTGAGCATTAATGCATCATGTCTATGAGGTCTTACCCTGACAACATCAACTATTTCCCAAGCATCAATTATTGGAGGGTTCCACCTTAGACCAGGCCCTTTAATCTCTTCAAATTTACCGAGTCTCAAAACAACAGATCTTTCTGCCTGTTCAACCTGATAAATACCTGCACCAACCCAGAGTAAAACTAAAACTCCTAATATGAGAGGTAAATTACGCATGCTAAATCCACCACCTGAAGAGGAGCCACCTGAGGACCCACCACCAAATATTGAATCAACTTTTTCTCTAACCTTTTTAATTACTTCATCAATCTCTGGAGGAGTATCATTTCTTCCCCAAGGATCTTTATTATCATTTCCATTCCAAGACATTTATATTGCTTCCTGTATTTGTTTTTTACTGATTAAGGCAAAGCCTTCTATATCTAATAACTTTATGAGGTCATTTTGATAACTTTCAAGGTGTAATTCTATCAGACCTTCATCAGATATTCTTTCCTCTATGACTCCACCCATGGAATAAAGTTCTGCTCGCAACCAACCTAACTGAGGACTAAGGCATACCCAGGCAGCAGTCATCTCTCCTTTAAGATTTAAATTCACCGCATCAAACAAATTGCCCATACCGTCATGAGATGTAGAAGAAACCCATACCTGATTTTGACTATTGTGAGGTACTTCCTCTAAATCAGAATAATCCAATTTGTCACATTTATTATTTACTCTAATTAAAGGCTTATCAGACAAGCCTAGCTCGTTTAAAATTTTATTGACCTCAGTAACTTTAAATCTGTGGTCTTTATCGGATATATCTACAACATGTAATAAAAGATCGGCTGAACTTAGATCATCTAAAGTCGCTTTAAATGACTCAACAAGTTGAGTAGGTAAATTTGATATAAACCCGACAGTATCTGAAAAAAGTATATTTCTTAACTGGGGTATATTATTTCTTCTAGTAACAGAATCGAGAGTTGCAAAGGGTTTGTCAGCTGCATAAAGGTTATTCTGAGTAAGATGGTTAAAAAGAGTTGTTTTTCCTGCATTGGTATAACCTACGAGACCAACCACCATATCCTTACCTTTTTTTCTTGCATAGCGATTCACTTCCTTTTGATTATGAGCTTTGTTTAATTTTTTCTTTAAATTCTTAATTCTATGCCCAATAAGACGTCTGTCTGTTTCAAGTTGAGTTTCTCCGGGACCTCTTAACCCTATTCCGCCTTTTTGTCTTTCTAAATGACTCCAACCCCTTACAAGTCTAGTGGATAAATGTGTTAACTGAGCTAATTCCACTTGGAGTTTACCAACATGACTACTCGCTCTAGTGGCAAATATATCCAATATAAGAGAAGTCCTATCTAGTACTCTTGCACAAAGATATTTTTCTAAATTTCTTTCTTGGGATGGAGACAGATCATTATTGAAAATGACGAGATTGGCTTTATTAGAATCCACATATTGTTTAATTTCTTCTAGCTTACCTTGCTTAACAAAAAAATTAGAAGATGGCCTATCTATTTTTCCAGATACCTCGGCACAAACCTTAGTGCCTGAGGACAAACAAAGTTCTTTGAATTCCTCAATAGCTTCTAATTGAAGATCCTTACTTAAAGAAAATCTATCCATATGGATAATTACAGACTTCGGCTTAGACTCTTCAACAATCATATATTTTCTAAAATAAGCTTGTTCACAGAGGAGGTAAGACTAGAATTTTTTTCTAGAATAATTAATTTTTCCCAACTATTGATCCAGGTCATCTGTCTTTTAGCTAATTGTCTAGTTGAATTAATAGCTTTTTCAATCATAACGTCAAGACTGCTATCACCTTCCAAAAATTCGCAAACTTGTCTATAGCCTACACTCTTCATAGATTGAGAATTTTTATCTACTTTTGGCATATTAAGTAATTTTTCAACTTCGTCTATTAAGCCTATTTCTATCATTTCTTTAAACCTTTTGGCTATAGACTCTCTATGCAATTCTTTATCCTTAGGTTTGATTGCAAGTTGAACAACCTTGGAGTTTTTCACTAGCTTGCTTGTTTCTTTTCTTTGCTCTGCTTGCCATTTAGAAAATTCTTTTCCAGTTGACTTATAAACCTCTATTGCTCTTTTAATCCTTTGTGAATCATTTTTATGTATTTTTAATGATGCTGCTAAGTCTATCCTTTTTAAATAATTATGCATTTCTTCTGAACCTATTTGTTTAAATTCTTCCTCAACATCAGCTCTAATATCTGCGTCAACCTGCGGAAGTTTAGAAATACCATTGATCAGATGATCAAAATACATCATTGTACCTCCTACAAGAAAAGGTAATTTATCAGAGTGAAATGCATCTTTGATAGAGTGCTTGCAGTCATTTTGAAATTTTGCTGTTGAATACCCATCGGAAGGTTCAATAATATTAATTAAATCATGAGGGAACTCATTTAAAGTATCAGGAGAGGGTTTCCCACTTCCAATGTTCATATGTTTATAAATTTGAACAGAGTCAACACTGATGATTTGGATCGGAATTTGTTGGGATAGCTCAATAGCTAGATCAGTTTTTCCTACCCCTGTAGGTCCCATTATCGAAACTATTAATCTTTTATCCACGCTGCATATAATAATTGATTAAGAGATAAAAAAACCGGCTATAAAGCCGGTTTTTTGTTTTTAATCTCTTATCAAGTTAAGTCGTAACCTCGCTCTTCATGTTCTGCTATATCTAGACCTTCATACTCCTCTTCTTCCGAAACTCTCAAAGGAGTAAAAGAACTTATTAATTTTAAAATTAACCAAGATGCCACTGCAGTCCACCCACCAATTACTGCAATACCCTTCAATTGAATAATAAATTGTTCCATTGGAATCCAAGTTTCTCCAGCACTTGATCCTAGAAATCCTCCTTGAACTCCTAGAAAACTTACCATGATAATTCCTATAATCCCTCCAACACCATGCACTGGGAACACATCCAAAGAATCATCTATACCGATAACACCTTTGACTATTTGAGTCGCATAGAAACATATTGTTCCAGCCATAATTCCTATCAATAATGCACCTTCAGGACCAACACTACCAGCAGCAGGTGTAATTGTTGCTAAGCCGGCAACCATTCCAGTCGCTATACCTACAATAGTTGGCTTGCCGCCCTTGATCCATTCAATTGCCATCCACGTTAAAGCTCCGGTTGCCGCACTTATATGAGTTACTAACATTGCCATTCCTGCTAAGCCATCTGCGGCCCATGAACTTCCTGCATTAAAGCCAAACCAACCTACCCACAACATAGCTGCACCAGTTACTACCATTGTTCTATTATGCGGAGGCATAGCTGAGGAAGGAAAACCTTTTCGAGGTCCCAACATAATAGCTATAACCAATGCACCCACTCCACAAGTTAAATGGACAACTAAACCACCGGCAAAGTCTTTAACATCTGCAAGATAACCTCCACCCCATATCATGTGACAAGCAGGGATATATACAGCTGTAAACCAAAGTAGTGAAAAAAGACACATAGCTCCGAATTTCATTCTTTCAGCAAAAGCTCCAACTACTAGCGCTGGAGTAATAATTGCGAAGGTCATCTGGAAAATAACAAATAACGAATGGGGCATAGTCGTTCCCGGTGCTAATGTATCTCTACCTATACCACTAAGAAAAAAAGCACTTGTTCCACCAATAAATCCATTTCCCTCTGTAAATGCGAGACTATATCCGTAGACAACCCAAGCAACAGAGACTATGCAAGCAATGGCAAAACATTGCATTAAAACTGAAATTGCATTTTTACTTCTTACTAGACCGGCATAAAAAAGGGACAAACCGGGCAAGGTCATGAATAAGACCAAAGCAGTAGATGTAAGTATCCAAGCTGTATCACCTGAATTTAGTTCTTCTGCTGAAATTCCAACAGAAAATAGTAAAGTGGAAAGAAGTAAAAGTTTTTTGATCATGTGCTCACCTAAAATTTATAGAGCATCTTCGTTAAGTTCTCCAGTTCTTATCCTTACAACTTGGTCTAATGAAGATACAAATATTTTTCCATCTCCTATTTTTCCTGTATTTGAAACTTGTGATATTGCGTCAATGACTGCATCTGCATTTTCATCACTTACCGCAACTTCAATTTTAGTTTTCGGAAGAAAATCAACGACATACTCTGAACCTCTATACAATTCTGTATGACCTTTTTGTCTACCAAATCCTTTAACATCTGTAATGGTTAGACCTGTTACCCCAACTTCTGATAAAGCTTCTCTTACTTCATCAAGTTTGTAAGGTTTTATAACTGCTGTTATTAGTTTCATTAAAAACTCCTATAATTATGGTCTATTCACTATAAATCTAATTTCTTTTCATTCAAATAGAAAACACTCGTAACTATATATGCAATTTCTATGCCATTTCGTTTGAATTCGTTAATTCTAGTGTTTTTAAGGGTTTAAGTTTTTATTCCTAAAATGTAAGGAAGTAATTTGGTGCAGTTTTTTTTATAATGCACCAAAAAATTACTTAACCTCATTTGATACACTTATAGAAAAATCTAAGCCTGTTTGATTGAAACCTTAGAGTTTTCAATATAATTAAAAATATCTTCAGTTTTATAAAGGATCTTTCCTTCGAGCTTGTAATAACAAGGTCCTTTCTTTTCTCTTCTCCAAGCTTCAAGAGTCCTTTCACTACACATAAGTATTTCTGCTGCTTCTATTGGTTTAATTAATTTCATTGGCTTGAGGGGTCTTGAGCTAACATCCTTGTTAAAAATTTAATTCCTTTTAATCTCAAAAATGGACGGTCCTCTCTTAGACCGTCCAATTCTTTTTTCGTAACTTAATCTAATCTAGTATTATTTGAAGTCCGGATAAGCTTCGACTCCTATCTCTGCTTTATCTAATCCTAGTTCTTCATCTTCTTCTGAAGCTCTGATTCCAACAATTGAATCAATAACTTTCAAAACTACAAAACTAGTTATGAAAACCCATGAAAAGATTATCAATGCACCTAGAAATTGAGTTCCGAAAGCACCCGCTCCAGATAATGGAGTAGCCATTATTCCCCATATTCCAACGGTTCCATGAGCTGAAATGGCTCCTACTGGATCATCAATTTTAAGCTTTGTATCTAGAATGATTACTGAAAAGTAAACAATTACTCCACCAATCATTCCTATTAAAGTTGCCAAACCTCCAGTGGGTGTATCGGGAGCAGCCGTTATAGCAACTAGACCAGCAATAGCACCATTTATTGCCATTGTCACATCAGCCTTTCCACTAAATATTTTACTTGCAAATAATGCACCAATTACTCCGCCAGCAGCGGCCATATTTGTATTCAAAAATATTTGCCCAACAGCGATGGCATCAGAAGCAGTATTTATAGCTAATTGTGAACCGCCATTGAAACCGAACCATCCCAGCCATAGAACTAAAGCTCCAAGTGCTGCTAAGGGAATATTTGAACCCGGTATGGCATAAACTGATCCACTGTCACTATACTTACCTTTTCTTGCTCCTAAAATGAGTACTGCCGCTAAAGCTGCTGCTGCTCCACATAAATGAACAACACCTGAACCAGCAAAGTCTGTATAACCAAGAGCATCAAGACCTCCACCGCCCCATTTCCAGTAACCTTGAACAGGATATATGAAACCCGTCAAGACTATTGCAAAAGCAAAAAATGGTAATAATTTCATCCTTTCGGCAACTGCACCTGAAACAATAGACATAGCTGTAGCAACGAATACGACCTGGAAGAAAAAGTCAGATCCTTCTGAATACGATCCATAAGACATATCTTGATCATCCATACCAAGACCTAGATAGGACAGGCTGAAACCTGGTATCCAAGAAGAAACAGCTGAATCACCTGGGTACATGATAAAAAACCCACAAATTAAATACATTACACATGCTATTGAGAATAAACCTAAATTCTTAGTTACAATCTCTGCAGCATTCTTTGACCTTACCAATCCAGCCTCTAACATTGTAAAACCAGCAGCCATCCACATGACCAAAGCTCCACTCATTAATAGGTAGAAGGTGTTAAGCGCAAATTCTATTTCCGTCATTATTATCTCCTTATTTTTTTATAACGCATCTTCATTCAGATCTCCGGTTCGTATTCGAACCAATTGATTGAGATCAATAACAAAAATCTTTCCGTCACCAATTTTGTTTGTATTAGCAGAAGTTGTTATTGCCTCTACCACCTCGTCAGCTTTGTCGTCAGCAACAGCTATCTCGATCTTTGTTTTTGGTAAAAGATCAACTTCATATTCTGAACCTCTATATAGTTCTGTATGCCCTTTTTGTCTTCCATAGCCTTTAACATCTAGGACGGTTAATCCAGTAACACCTACTCCTAAGAGAGCCGCCCTGACATCATCAAGCTTGAATGGCTTGATAATTGCGGTAATTAATTTCATCTTCTTCTCCTTTATTAATTAGAAAAATACAAACTTATATATGCAATCTTTAAGCCAATGCAAAACTAAAGGATTTTTGCTTATTTGATAAATTTTTTAAGATTTCGAGTTCAAAGAATGTGCCCTCTTAAAGGTTTAGGCACCAGAATGAAGCAGGATTTAAGGACTCTGCAGTTTAAACTGGAGTTTATTAAGGATCACCTCTAATGCTCCTCTATTTTCCATAAAGACTTTAAAAGCAGCTTCCCCTTTTTCTTTTAATTCATCTTTATCAGCTATGAGCTTTAAAAAGCTATTTGATAGTTCATTAGAGTTATTAATGATGTCCAGGGCCTTAACTTTCTTAAGCTGATCTGAGATATCAGAAAAATTTCTAAGACTAGGTCCTGACATCAAAGCCAAGCTTTGCGCTGAAGGCTCTAATAGATTTTGCCCGCCATGATCAATTAAACTGCCTCCTATAAAAGCTACATCTGAGAGCGAGTAAAGAAAATTTAATTCACCTATAGTATCTCCGAGAAGCACTTCGGTAGAGTTAGTTACCTCAGATTTTGTTGATCTTGTCGCAAGACTTAAATCATATTTAGAAATAATCTTTTTGACCCTGTCAAACCTTTCGAGATGTCTGGGCACTAAAATGAGGAATGCATCAGGTAATTCTTTAAGAATTAATTTAAAAGCTTGCAGAATAATTTCTTCTTCACCTTCATGCGTACTAGAAGCAATTAAGGTTGGTCTTTTTTGTCCATTTATAGACCAATCTTGTCTTATAGTCTTTGAAATTTCTTCTAGTTCATAAGGAATATCTTGATCAAATTTTAAGTTACCACACAGATCGACCTTGATTTGTTTAGAGATTTCATTGAAGCGCTTTTTGTCAGATTCAAATTGAGCAAGAATTAGATCCAGCTTATCTAAAGATGGTTTAATCACAGAACTATATTTTAAATAATTATCTTTAGATTTTTCAGAAAGTCTGGCATTTACTAGTGCTGTGTAAATCTTTCTCTTTTTACATGCATGAATAATATTTGGCCATATTTCTGTTTCGAGGAGAATCAAGCATCTTGGTCTCCATGTATCTAAAAAAAGATTTATAAAAAAAGGAATATCAACTGGCAGATATTGATGCTTAATCTTATTGCCCAATCTCTCAAGGAGAAGTTTTGATCCCGTAGGAGTTGAAGTTGTGACTAGAATCTCTGATTGAGGATAGTTATTAATTAAGCTTCTTATCAAGCTTATAGAAGCATTAACCTCCCCTACAGAAACGGCATGTATCCATATAAGCGACTTATCATTTGATGGCTTATTGTGGGTTAAACCTAGCCTTTCACCCCATCTCAAAAAATATTCTTTATTACTTAATCCCTTCCACCCAAGTCTTATAAAATACAAAGGTAATAATAAGCAAAATAGAGCCGTGTAAAGGTTTCTTGGCATGGCCATATGCTAACATAGTAGATATTCCTTAAATAAATTAAACATTGTGATTGTAGTAACTGGCAGTAATGGCTTCATAGGATCAAACCTTATAAAAGGTCTTAATAATTTGGGTCATACAGATATCATTGCTATAGATGATCATTCAAATCCTGAGCTTAAAGAAAATATTGCTCATTGTGAGATCTCAAATTATTTAGAAATTCAAGAATTCTTTGACCAAGTCAAAACTAAAAGATTTGATAATCAAAATATAGAAGCAATTTTTCATCAAGGAGCATGTTCGAATACCATGGAATGGGATTCAGAATATCTTTATAAAAATAACCTACTCTATTCAAAAGAGCTTCTTAAACTTGCTAATAGAATAAAAATACCCTTTATTTATGCTTCTTCAGCTTCAGTTTACGGGGATGGATCAGAATTTGAAGAGTCTATAGAAAATGAAAATCCAATCAATCTATATGCTTATTCAAAATTTAAATTTGATCAAATAGTTAGGCGGGAATTAAAGAAAAATGAAACTCAAGTTGTTGGTCTTAGGTACTTTAATGTTTATGGTCCCCAAGAACAACATAAAGGAAATATGGCAAGCGTTGCATATCACTTACATAATCAGCTCAAAGATAATGACAAGATAAAGCTCTTTGAAGGATCACATGGATATGGCAATGGAGAACAAAGAAGAGATTTCATTTATGTAGATGACGTAGTCAAAGTTAATCTCTGGTTTCTAAAAAATAAAAAGATTTCAGGTATTTTTAACCTCGGGACAGGAAGAAGCCAAACCTTTAATGATGTTGCAAATGCGGTCATTGATTGGAATAAAAAAGGTACTATTGAGTATATTGAATTTCCTGAAAAACTCCGTGATGCTTATCAGAGTTTTACCCAAGCTGATATTACCAAACTTAGAAAAGTGGGTTATGAAGAGGAATTCCTTAGTGTTCAAGAGGGTGTATTTCGTTATTTAAACTCCTTAGAAGGCTGGCCAAAAAATGAGCCGTCTTAAATTTGCTCCCAAAAGTACAAAACCGAAGTTTTCAAAAGAACTTCTATCACCGGCAAGCCTTTTAACTTGGTTAGGGCTTTTTTTACTATGGTTAGTTTCGCTTCTTTCTTATCAAACTCTTATGAAATTAGGGAATGTTCTTGGTGTCTTAATTTATAAAATAAGTCCTCATCGAAGAGAAATAAGTAAGATTAATTTGAATCAGTGCCTACAACTAGAGAATGATAAGCTTGAAAAGTTAGTTAAATTAAATTTTAAAGCTACCGGTAGAGGTATTTTTGAGATGGCAACTGCTTGGTGGGCTTCAGATAAGAAAATTCAGAAGATTAGCACAAAAATTATTAATGAGGATTTACTCAAAGATTTAGATACAGGGGCTCTAGTTCTTTTAAAACATTCTACTCATCTAGAATTAGATATAAGACTTTTAAGCCAATACTTTCCTTTAACAGGAATGTTCAAAGAGCAGACTAATAAGGCTATTAATTACACAATGATTAGAGCAAGAAATAATTATGTAAGGGCGGCTTTAACAAACAAAGAGGCGGTGAAAGCTATAAAATGGATAAAAGCTGGAGAATTCTTTTTATATGCAGCTGATCAGGATTATGGAATGAAAGTTTCTAAAATGATTCCATTTTTTGAGCGAGATGCGGCTACAGTGACCTTTCCTGCTTTCCTTTCCTCTAAAAACATAAAAGTTATATTCGCTGATGTTTCTAGGATCGAGGACACTTATGTAATTGAACTTCAATGTCTAGAAAGCTCTAAAGATGAAGAAGTATTTTTAAAAAATATGAATCTCACTTATCAGAAATTTATCGAAAAGGAAACTGAAGGATATCTTTGGACGCATAGACGTTTTAAATCAAATGAAGGTCAGTCTATATATCCTAATTGGTCAAGTAGAGAAAAAAGAAGAGCTAAAAGAAGAGCTAAACAACAAGGGGGTTAAGCTAATTTCGATATAATCTTTGAAGTTGACAGGCCTTCTACGAGATCAATAGTCGCAACAGTCCCTCCATTTGCAATAACTTCTTTATAACCAACTATTTCTTTAACCTTATAATCTCCTCCTTTAACCAACACATCTGGTTTTACAGCTTTAATTAAATTTAATGGAGTTTTATCATTAAAAACAACTACTTTATCTACGCATTTTAGAGAACCAAGAACCTTTGATCTATGATCTAATTCATTAATAGGCCTATCTTTTCCTTTAAGCAATTTAACTGATCTATCTGAATTAATACCTACTATCAGAACATCGCCTAAAGCTTTTGCAGCCTCAAGGTATTCAACATGTCCAGCATGTAAAATATCAAAACAGCCATTAGTAAAAACAATTCTTTTATCCTCAGCATGTAAATCTTTTGATATATCTTTAATATCCTGGATTTCAATATGAGAGTGAGAGTCTGAAAAAAATGGACTTATCTCGCCTTGAGTCACAGTAGAAGTACCTAATTTTCCAACAACAATACCTGCAGCAATATTAGCTAATTTAATAGAATCGGAAAGTGTAAAACCTGAAGCTAGCCCGGCCGCTATAGATGCAATTACTGTATCTCCTGCTCCCGAAACATCAAATACATCTTGAGCTTCCGTAGGAAAATCTGCCCTAATAATCTTTCCATTTTTTAAGTCTAGAAGAGTCATTCCTTCTGAGCCTCTAGTGATTAACAGTGATTTTAAATTAAGTTTATTTATCAAATCCTTACCTTTTTTTGTAAGGTCATTTTCACTTTTAATCTTTCCTACAACGCCTTCAAACTCAGAGAGGTTTGGAGTAATCACATCGGCACCTTTGTATTTTATGAAGTCTTTTCCTTTAGGGTCTACTAAGATTATTTTATTTTTTTTCTTTGCTACAGAAATTAATGATGGAATATTCTTCAAAGTCCCTTTGCCGTAATCTGAGATAATTAAAACTTTATTTTTATCTAGACCCACATGTTTCTTGAACTGAGATAGAGATGATTGCCAATCTTTATCAGAAAAATCTTCTTCGCTATCGATTCTTAAAAGTTGCTGTTGAGAGGCTAAGATCCTTAATTTAGAAATAGTAGGGTGAAATGATTTGGTTAAAGCGGTTTTTATTTTATTCTTTTTTAATAAATTGATAACCTGGTCTGCAGCATTATCTTTTCCCAAAGCACCGATTAGAGTGGCCTGACAACCTAAGCTTGATAAATTGAGGGCAACATTTGCAGCACCGCCCAATCTTGTCTCTTCATTCTGAGGTTTTAAAACAGGAACAGGAGCCTCTGGGGAAACTCTATCAACATTACCTGACAAATACCTATCAAGAATGATATCCCCTATAACTAGTACATTTCCTTTTGAAAGCATTTTAAGATTCATATCTACTTTAATTATATACCTTGAGCTAGTTAACCTAGTTAATAAAAACTAAATTTTGTATTTACTACGAAATATGTATGATTATTTTGATAACATCAAAAAATGAATTTAAAACTCCCATTTAATATAAATAAAGTAAAAGGATTTCTTGATCCCAAGGAAGGAGATGCTCTTTATAGCTATGCGAAGCAATATTCAATTAGTGGATCCTGCTTAGAAATAGGCAGTTACTGTGGAAAATCTGCCGTGTATTTAGGTATGGCAG
>Ga0315320_10001220_pt1 | contig 21399 bp, 18 predicted proteins | sample M140m21515metaG_FD_203458 | JGI IMG/M metagenome (GOLD analysis project Ga0315320, IMG submission 203458) | Ammonia-oxidizing marine archaeal communities from Monterey Bay, California, United States - M1 40m 21515 | ecosystem: Environmental > Aquatic > Marine > Coastal | place: USA: California... | reverse complement strand
AGTCAGTTGGTGCCGCGGTGTACTGACGTAGTTTTGAAGTGAGGCTGCATCGCACTGCGGCACCCTATTTAATTTGTAAGCTTTGACTTTAGCTTCTCTAAAACGGATGGAGAGTCCGAGGCCGGTATCTCGAAATAAGATGTTTGCCGGAACTCAACCTCGTTCGATTCCCGCATGACGCATGCTCACCGCAAGTTTCCGGATTTCTTGATGGCACGGACGAGCGTGAAACCCAAGTAGACGGCGACGGCGCAGCCAACTGATCCCGGCAGCGACACTGAGCCAAGTCTCGGGGGCACGTCGTTGCTCCAAAGTGACGCCGATCCGACGAACAACGCGGCGGTTAGAATGCCAAGCACAAGACGATTGGTGATGCTGTCAAGTTTTCTGTGTTCCAAGTTGATATTGAAACTGCCACGCCGGATTCGATTCATGATGTCTGCGACATCAGAGGGCAATGTCTCAGCGAGTCGTGTCCAGTCGCGCTGTGCTGACTGTAGTTTTCGCCACGCACGTTGCGGCGACATTCGCCGTTTGATGGATTCTGCGCGGTACGGTTCCAGCAACTCAATGAGGTTGAAGTCAGGTGACAACTGGTGGGCTGTGCCCTCCAGCATGACCAGCATCTTGATCAACAGGCTGACTTTCGAGGGCAGTAGAATATGGTGTTTTCGAATGATTTCGATCATGCCATTGAGTGATCCGCTGAGGTCGAATTCATCGATTGACTGACCCCCGTAATCATCAACGAAGTTCACGAGATCATTTTGTAGCATCGTCCGATCAAAATCAGTCGGAACTTCACCGAGTTCGACGACGGATTCCTGCAGACGCTTGCTGTCACGATCGATCGCGGCCATCAACAGGTCTTCGATCTGCTCTCTGAGCTCTTCATCTACTCGGCCTACCATTCCACAATCAAGCAAGCCGATTGCGGAATCCGGAAGAACCATCAGGTTTCCAGGGTGAGGATCTGCGTGGTAAAAGCCATCGCGAAATATCATTTGCAAGAACATGTTTGCCCCGCGTTTTGCAATCTCGCCTAAATCGAAATCCGACTCTTGCAAGGCTTTGCGATCCGTTAATTCAATTCCATTGAGGCAGTCCATCGTAAGGACTCGCCGGGAGCAGCATTGTGGGTAGGATGTCGGAATCGCAATCATCGGATCATCGCGGAAATTGCGTGTGAAACGCATTAAATTGCTCTGTTCACGAGTGAAGTCGAGTTCATCGCGGAGCGTACGAGCAAATTCCCTTGCCGTGGCCAGCGGACGGTAACGGGCAATGTCCTGTGAGTAATGTTCTGCTAGTTCAGCAAGTTGGATCAAGATTTCGAGATCATTGCGTACACGTTCTTCGATGCCCGTGTGTTGGACTTTCACTACCACCGATTTGCCGTCCTTGAGCACGGCGCGATGAACTTGCCCAATGGAGGCTGACGCGAATGGAACCGGGTCGAATTCGTGAAATACTTGGTCGGGTGCGGCCCCCAGTTCCTCTGCGATCAAAAGGTTGACTTGTTCGACGGGATCGGGTGGCGTGCTCGATTGCAGCTTGGATAATTCTTCTGCCAGATCTGGGCCAATCAAGTCTGAGCGTGTGCTCAATATTTGCCCAAGCTTGATGAACGTTGTGCCCAATTCTGTGAGGGCCATGCGTACACGCACTGCTTCTGGCAGGTCACTGATCTGTTGACCATCGGTTGTACGCAGGTGTCGTTGCACCCATTCTGTTCGAATGCCGCTAAGCCACGGAGCAATTCCGTATTTCATCGCGACGGATACAACTTCGTGGAACCGAGCAGTGTTACGGACAAGACGCGGTAGGTCGGTGACTTCCACTGTGGAGCTCAGGCGTTCGCGGGATTGAGGTGCTGTGGGTGATGCCGGTAAGGCAATGAAGCTTCACTTACTCTTCGGTGTCACGTATTGCCTTCCGTACACGTTGGAAACCCAATTTCAATTCGTCAGCAACCATCCCCAAAGCAGAGACGACGTTGTCAGCCGTCTTTTCGACTGCTTCAGTGACCGGTTGGTATTCGTCTGCGAGTTGATCGCATTTTTTGGACAGTCGTTCGTACTCATCCTTTGCATCGAGACTCGCGAGATGAATCTGCAATTTCAGTTCGTCCCGTTCCTTCCTGACCGTGGTGACGAGATCGTCCAGCTTTTTTCTTGTATCTGACATCGGTGAATTCTTAAGCAATTGAAAAAAAGACCGCTTTCTTGTTTGCAGTCGTTACCACGTTTGTATCAGATTTTGGTCAGCCTCAGTTTGACGAGGCCGCGATCGCTCGAACTGGATCGGCGTAGAGGTTGGTTGCCTGAAGCCCGAATGCACTGGACACGTTTGAATGGGCGTCAAAGACATGGATTGGGAGGCATGCAGGTGGTTACGCGTTGAGTGGACTAATCGGGGGGGGCGGTGATTGACGCCCAAACGCACTCCTGGAGCGTTTTTTCGTGGGTGGTGATGTGGGGGCCATGCGGGTTGCCTCGGTGGCGCCGAATTTCCGGGTTCGGAATTTGACGAGGGACTTGCCCTGCATTGCCCAGACGTTACCGTTTAAGAGGGATGTGACAAAGCTTGCTGGAAACCCTAACGAAAATCAGGCAGCTACTTCCGGTTCTGGGCCCATCCTGTTCCACTAGCGATTAGTGTGAAGACTCTGGTGTTTGCTGGGATTCAAGTTTGTTCAGGAGAGACGTATGCGTTGGATATCAACCTATTTTGGTGTTGGCTTGCTGGCCGTTGGTGTGATGCTCGCTGACCAGCGTGACGCTGAGGCACAGTACCCCTACACCATCAATGCTGGTGCGACCTATGTTGCTCCAGTGCAGGCATACGCACCCGCTGTGGTGGGTTACACAGCCGAACGTCGTGGTCTGTTTGGGCGTCGTACGGTCTATCGCCCGGTCCTCGGCCCTTCTGTGGCACAGCCAATCGCGGTTGTTGCTCCGGTTCAAACCGCCACCCAAGCGACTGCCTTTGCACCTGCTTCCATCACTGCGGCGAGACCTGTGCTGCAAGCACCAGCTGTCTACCAGGCTCCACTAGCCGCAGCACCTGTGGTCGTGTCGCAGCGTGTTGTAACCAGCGGACCTGTGATCATGGGGAGACCTGTCATCAGCACCCCAGCACCAGTCCTCATGGCACCTGCACCAGTCTTTATGGGCAGACCCATGTTGGCACCCACGGTCGTCAATCGACCCGTGATCGTTACACGGCCAGCGGTGATCAATAGCTACTATCCGCCCGTCTATCCGGCGCCGTTTGCACCCGTCGTCGGCTTTTGATTCTTACCGTTGAATCGATGTCAACCGATTCAGCGCTAATTCTCGAGGCAGATCTGCACCGTGTGAAAGTGTATCGAGCGGCTCAGTCGATCTAAGAATCGCTGGGTCTTTTCGCAACCGTTCGGGAGAATTGGCCCCAGTGGAGGAGAGTTCCAGAATGCTTTTCCATTGGCTGTCCCTTTCTAGTCACCCACTCTTAAATTGTCCCGTTCTGACTGCCTGTCACCTCTACCGTTGTAAGTAGCCAGATCTTGCATCGGGGCCGCTGGCTGATTGCCGGGGCGCAGGTTCATTGCGGGGGATGGCCGAGGGCTTGCGTGAGGTACGAAGCCGCTTCCCTCACCCAAGGGGTCGTTCAGGTGGAGGGCTTGGGTGGGCAGTTTTATGGCACTCAGGCTGACTGTTCTGTCGTCAACGCTGGTTTGCCACCTTTGCTTCGGATGCGGTTGATGATGCCCAGGATGCCTTTACGGCGTGCGAGCCTTAGCGTCAGTTCATGTTTGTAGGGGAGGTCCATCAGGGTGACCCCAAGCAGGATAAATAAGACACCTTGGCCAGGCGTGAACAGCATGATGATACCGGTGATCAAAAGAATGAACCCAAACAAGTTGAGCACGATTTTTCGAGCGAAATAAGATAGCGGCGACTGTGGCGTTTCACGGCAGTTGGTAGTGTCAGGGCGGCACAGGTAATCTTCGGGAAGACGTAATATCAAAAGCCACGCGATCACCAGGCTACCGATGAACACAAGGACTGACACTGCCAGTACCCAGATGAAGTACAGTGAGGCCCAGTCTTTGGTTGTTTCGATGGTATTTGAAAGTGACGACATCAAACGGTGGGGGGCTTAGACGCGCGAACGACGAAAAAAACGGGACGCAAGGCATTTGATGCGTATGCGACCTTATTTTTTGGAATCATCGGGGTGACACGCTGAAAGTCAAATCACGCTGCGGTAGGTGCCTCAGGTTATCACCGTGGCATCAAAGAACCGGGACACCACGCTTGGCAATGAACGCTAGGGTTGGCGTTGGAAACTAATCGCAGGGATTCTGTTAGCGAGCGGTTTGGCCTCAGCGATTGACAGCGTTTGCCCGCTGGGCGAGTTGCCAATAGGTCATGGGGCCGACTGCTCTCTGGATGAGCGAGGTGCGTTGGGGGGCGGGTAGACGCGCTCGGACGACGTCATAAAGATCACGCAGCATGATCTCATTGTCACCGTAGTAGCTGTGCCCAAGCAGGCTCAGATCCGTCCCGCTGACGTCGATCGTGTCGATCCCGGGAGCGATGACAATGTCGGCACCACTGTCCCCGGCTCTGGGGTAACCGTTTACCTTTCTCGAAGCGATCAGTGCTTGGTCCTCCGAAGAGGCATAGAGTGTCACGTGGTTAGCAACCTGCACGAGTGCGGGTGCTGCATCACGGCGGAAGTAGTCGGCATCAATATCGGGAGCTGCCAAGACAATTCGGTCAAACAGTGGGGGATCGACCGAATCTTGCTGCTGACTGATTTGTCGAATCGCAGCCGTCATCGCTCGATTCCCCATGCTGTGGGCGATCACACTGATCGAGTCCGCTCCTGTTTCCGTGGCGAGTTCGAGCAGGAAATCCTTGAGGTGCGGAACGGTCCAGTCTGCGTTGTTGGCATCAATCGGGTAGCCTGTCAGGGTTGCTTGACTGGGCCAGCTGTAGCAAACGGGCACACCTTCGAATGGCAGGTCGACTGCCAGTTGAGCGGTCCGAAGCAAAGCAGCCTCAAAACTTACGTTGTAACCATGAATGAAAACCAGTAGGTCGTGAGCGGGGGCTGCAGCAACCGCTTTGGAAATTTTGAGATTGAAGTCTTCGTCAAGCAACTCAACGGCTTCTGTCAGCACAATGTGTTTGGTTTGGTCTTCACGTACTTCGAATTTCAGCAGGCTGGGGCGTTCTACCACCCCGCGTTCATGCAGGTCGGGAACTGATACCTCTGCAATACCATGGGTGAATTGCCCTCGCTCACCCGTGTAATTCACACCGTGTTTTTCAATGGTGGTTTGGCCGAGAAAAATCAGGCCGCCTGCCGTGCACCCCGTCAAGCAACCCAGCATCGCGCTGAAGCCTGCAGCCTTTGTTCGGCTACGTAAGGTCGACAAACCTGCATACGCGATCGATACAAGTGAAAGGAAACTCAATGCCATGAAGGTCGTTTTTTGACCTGACAATTCGTAGGCAGCAAGGGAGACATGACTTCGTTGACGGTCTGTGGCGTAATAGACCTGAACCTTCGAGTAGCCTGAGTCCGTTGCCAGAGTTCCCACCGGCTTTCCGCGTGCGGCTTTGGTGGGCACTCGGGCGTTTTCGGTATCATCCGCTGGTATCGATTCGCTCGCAGCGAAAGCACTAGGGCTCATCTCGAAAATCCGAGGATCAGAATACGGTTGGCTTACGGTTGCTCTCGCTGCTTCTACCTCCATCGCTTGCACGCGTCGTTCTACGTCAGCATTGTTGCTTAGCGCTGCACTTGGTGACATGGGCGGTGCGTTGGGCCTTTGCGGCACAGCGTTTGAGGACAGTGGCTCAGAAGGCAGTGGCTCAACCGGCGCCGCGATTGAAAATGGAGTATGAGGTATTGAGGGAACGGTGCCCGGGGGCAATGCACGTGATCGGGGGCCTGACTTTTGTGTGGGAGGTGTCGCTGTAATGTTGGCGTGCCCAAGCGGCTTACGACGCTCGGTGATCCCGGGCGGTAAGGGGAAGCCTCGAGTGGAATCTGCCTGCGGACGCCGTATTGTGCTGGGGGGAGCGAAGCCGCTTGATTCTGCCGCTGCTTCTGAAACGGACTCCGGCAAATCCAGCGTCGATATGTTTGGAATTCGGGGCGGAGGTGTATTTACGGCGCCGGCGGTGTCAGTGGGCAGTGCGGAACTCTCGGCGCTGCCCGCCGAGTGAATCGGTTCTGGCTGAACGTTTGACCTTGAGGGTGTCGGCGCAGGGTCTTGCCGTGGGATCGATGCTTGATTGCCAGTGCCAGCGGTCGGAGCGGCGGTCGATTCTCGCTCGGGTGTGCCCGCTTGCTCGCCTTGAGAGCATCCGGCTAGCAGAATGCAGCATAATGCGATTCTTAACGTGTGAGTTTGGGCTCTGGCTGTCGCTATCATCATTTGGATTCTCGGCCTGCTTGACGAAGTCGTCGTGGAATCCGAGATCTAGCAAGTTCTCCGGCTCCGCGTCGATGCCAGCGGGCAACGCGGAAATGCCTGCAGAGGACGCAATGCTAGCGAGGAGACTCACCTCTCGCGTTGATTTGCGAGGTCAGCAGAGCGGAAAACGTTTGAATTTCAAGCCTTTGACCGCAGGCGTTCTCGCAATGGCTGAATGATTTCTTGCGGCACGAACTTGGCCAGTTGCTCGTCGTCATCGCTCAGTGCTGCGATTTGCTTCAGCAGTGAACTGCTGACGTGGGCGTATCGCTCGGCTGCCATCAAAAACACCGTTTCAATATCTGGTGCCAGCTGGTGATTTGCCATCATCATCGTGAACTCACCGGCGATATCAGTCAAAGGTCGGATGCCGCGAACCATCACTCTCGCGCCCAAGCTTCGCACAAAGTCGACGGCCAAGCCATCGAACACCTCGACACGAACCTGAGCCAGTCCACCTGTCACACTGCGTACCAGTTCAACTCGCTGGTTCGGATCGAACAGTGACCGCTTGTCTGCATTCATTCCCACGCCAATGACCAATTCATCAAACAGGGGAGCAGCTCGCTGGATGATGTGCAGGTGTCCAAGCGTGATAGGGTCAAATGAGCCTGTGTAGACAGCAGTTCTTGAGGGTGTCATCAGTACGCTTGTTTGTCTGAGATGTTGGTTTTTCTGAAATGCTGTAGCAGGCCTGTTGCCGAACTGCGTTGGGGGAACGGAAACGCTTTTCTGGCACCCCTGGGCGTTCTTGTCCTCTATCCATGAGTTTACTGTTTTGAGTTTCCCGTCTCGAGTCCACTACCTGCCCTTTTGGAGGCGACAGTCACTTGTTACGGGGGCTATCTATTTTGGATCATCGCACGCACGACATCAACAAGTCGTTCAAGGTCATGCTCGTCATTGTAGGCATGAATGGCGGCTCTGACTCCGCCGTCTCGGCACGATAACACGACCTTCTGTCGCATTGCTTCTTTCCGGATTGCGGCAGGCTCAAGTCCGGGGACTTCGAATGTCACAATTCCACTTTGGTGCTGTGCTGCACTGGGGAATCGAGTCGCCGCGCCAGCATCCTTGAGTTCTTGGTCGAGTGCTGCCGCTAAATGGCAGATTCGCTCCGAAATTGCATGTTGCCCCAGTTCCTCCCTGATATCGATGATCATTTGCAGGCTCGCCGAAAGTGCAGCTGCCCCGATCATGTTGGCTGAGCCCGCTTCGAAACGGGCTGCGGAATCCCTGAGCTCTAGCGAGGGTGCAGCGTAATTGAATGAGTTTTTGACGCTGCCCCAGCCCACGTTGAGGCAACGCAGTTGATCCAAATGGCGTTTGGCAATCATGGCGACCCCAGCTCCCTCGGGGCCGAGCAGCCATTTGTGTCCATCGGCAGCTAGAAAGTCGACCGGGGTTTTTTTCAGATCCAGTGGATAGATTCCGAGTCCCTGAATTGCGTCCAAAAAGACGAGAACCCCTCTTTGATGGGCCTGTTCGACCAGATTTTCAAGGTCGATCCGGAATCCGCTTGCGTAGCCAACCCAGCTAACTGAGATCAATCGAGTGGTGTCGTCTACTTGTGACATCAGCGACTCGACGGTCACTTCGCCATTTTTGCGGGGAGCCATTCGCACCTCGACCCCCTTGGACTGCTGATTTTGCCACGGAAACAAGTTGCTGGGAAATTCGCCCTCAGGAAGGACCACACTGTCTCCACTTTGCCACGGCCAACCTTCGGCGACGAGGTTGATACCTGTCGTGGTGTTCGGAATCAGGCAGATCTCACTGTCGTCGCAATTCAGTAATCCGGCGAATTGTTTCCGCAGGTGTTCGACTTTTGCGGCCCATTCAGGCCAGACGGTATCACCCTGCTCAGCCGCCTGAGCGGTAAAATGGGCAATTGCCTCGGCAGCGGGTTTTGACAGGGGCCCAACCGCTGCATGGTCGAAATAAGCCCACTCAGGGGCGATGGACATGTGAGAACGCCACCATGCCCAGGGCGAGTCAGAAATTTTTATTGAGATGAGAGTTACCCCCTATCGGCAATTCATGGGCTAGAATCAGTTAACATTTGCAGTTAGTCTGCGAGTGGAGACACGTAATTCCCGGTTTTATCCGTACATTCGGTCCACCGTCTCGCTTCGCTTAATTTAGCCGCCAGACGTAGGCTTGGGAAATACGGCGACTAGTAACTATACTTTGATGCACAACGTGTTTATTTCCGTGACTTCTACTCCTCTCATGTCCAATCGGCGAGGTTGTTAATGCCCAAGGCGCTTTGCCTTATCAGCCTTGTGGCGTCGATTCTTGTCGTCGTCTTGTTTCTCGCCGATATGGCGTTGGGACTCCTTGGCATGCAAGATTTGGCCCCATTACGGTCAGCGAATACGCTGATGGACGTCGTGTTCATCGTTGCAGGTGCAGCGTTGATTTTCATGAGTTGGACGACGTACCGCGAACAACGTTAGTTGGTCTGTAGGTGTTCTCACCGAACGCCTTTCATGACCGCAGCACGCATACGCTAGAAAACTAGTCCGCACTAGCGAAAAATGCGTCATTGGCTGCATTGGGCTCTGCTGCCCCAGCATCGCTGTCTGAAACCGAGAAGCTGTCGATGCTTTCGTACCTCTTTGAACGCATTCATGCCTACTATTCTGTCGTGCTTCCATTTTCTTTTTCGGTAGACATCCACAGCGACCGGTGTCGCGCTCGCAACAGCGGTTAGCTCGCATACGCTTCAAACGCGAATTTTCACTGATCTGCAAGCTGAGTGAGGTTGCAGAGTGTCCTCGTCAGTCGGCGCTGTGTGATATCATCCCCAATAGGTACAGCCCGCCGTTGATCCAAAGCGGGCTTGATTCTTGTTATGAACGCGGATTCATTCGCTTGATAGGCCTGAATGAGGAGTTTTCTGATGTCACTGTCTCGCCGCCAATTTCATCGCACGACCTGTGCCGCTGCAGTAACGGGCATTGCGGCATGGCCATGGCATCAGTCGGCCAATGCAGAGCAGGGCAGCACAGGTCCGCTGGAGACTTTTGTCCCCACTCGATCCATCACGCGAGGTCCCGCTAACCACTGGTTTGGGTATTACGATAAACGTGAGTTTGATCCGAGTGGACGGTATGTGTTGGCAAATGAGACCTCATTTGAGGGACGTCCACCCACGGGCGATGATTCTATCAATGTGGGGTATGTCGATACGCAGAATGAAGATAAGTGGTGTCCGCTAGGAACCAGTCGAGCATGGGGATGGCAACAGGGATGCATGCTGCAGTGGGTCGGCGACCAAGGCAAGCAGGTTCTTTGGAATGATCGTGAAGGCGACCGGTTTGTTTGTCGCATCCGTTCCATGGCGGATGGAAAGGTTCGCACCCTGTCCCGCCCGATCTACACCATCTCACCGGATGGCAGATTCGGTTTGTCTGCCGACTTTCGAAGAATAGACAATCTGCGTCCCGGCTACGGCTATGACGGTTTGGCTGATCCCCACGTCGCTGAGCGCGCGCCCTCGAAGTCAGGGATTTGGCGGATCAATATCGCGACCGGCGAGGAACGTTTGATCATGTCGCTTGCTGAGGTCGCAGCGATTCCTTGGCCCGGTGGTGATCGTTATGCAGGGGCATGGCATTACTTCAATCACCTGCTGATCAATCCATCTGGAACACGTTTTACCGTGCTGCACCGTTACCGACCTGAGTTTGATCCAGAGACATTGAGTTTTGGGGGGACCGCAAACAATGGTTTCATTACTCGCATGATCACAGCCAACATGGATGGATCTCAGCGTTTTGTTTTAGATCCCAGCGGTCGCACCTCGCATTTCATTTGGAAAAATGACGAAGAAATTACGATGTGGACACGACCCAAAGGGGAGGCGTCGGGATTTTATACTCTCAAAGATCAGACACGGGAAATCATGCCTGTGGGGCACGAAAAAATGCCCACCAATGGGCACAATACCTACTTGCCACATCCTTATCAGGACTGGATTCTGAACGACACGTATCCTGATCGAAAGACTTCACGCCAGACGGTGTTCTTGTATCACGTGCCGAGTGGTCGGCGGTTTGATCTTGGTCATTTTCCATCACCCAAGGCTTATCGGGGAGAGTGGCGATGCGATACTCACCCTCGTTCCAGCGACGATGGCACGAAGGTGGCAATTGATAGTCCGCATGATAACGGACGCCAGGTTTATTTAATGGATGTGCGAAGTGTCCTCGACTCCATCTGACAGGCGGGGGGATGATTTTCCGCCCTGCACTATTCCCGTTGTTGGATCACAACTGGTTCGGACTACTGCTGGTCTTTTTTCAGTAGTTCCAACGCAGCGCCCGTCATCGTAAGAATTCCAGTCGCAAGGGTGGGCTCGACGTCGGGATAGTACTGGCTGCTATGCAAGGATGGTGCCGGAACACCAAGTGCTTTGAACCGATCAAGGCGTGATTGGTTCACGCTGCCCAAGCGGTACATCAGGATTGGGACACCCTCGCGACCATAGCGGCTGAAGTCCTCGCCGCCCATCGAAGGTTCATCGACTGAAACCTTGTCTGTTCCAAGCGTGGACTCGAACACTTGTTTGAGACGTGCCGTTAGGTCATCGTCGTTGCGGAGTGACGGGGTGCCTTCGCTAATGGTGATCTCTGGAGGTGGAGCATCAAAGCTGACTGCCACTGCTTTGGCTTTGCGTTGTATCGCGCTGAGGACTTTTTGGCGGACCGACTCGCTGTAGCTTCTCACTGTCAATTGCAAGTCGCATTCGTTGCCGATGATATTGTGTTTGGTGCCCCCATGAATCGAGCCGACCGTCACTACAGCAGGTTCGATAGGTTTGATTTCGCGGCTCACAATCGTTTGAAGTGACATCACCAGTTGCGCTGCTTGCACGATTGGGTCGATCGTCGTGTGAGGTGCCGAGCCATGCCCTCCTCGCCCCTTCATGCGGATGTCCACACTGTCGACGTTGGCCAACGCATAGCCGGGTAGCACTCCAACGTTACCGGTCGGTTTGTCACCGCTAACATGCAGGGCTACGGCAAAGTCAGGCTTGAGGAAACGTTTGAATAAACCATCTGTCAGCATCGCCTTGGCACCTGCACCACGTTCTTCCGCTGGCTGGCCGATGACCATGAGTGTGCCGGACCAAAGATCGCGATGTGCTGCCATGTACTGAGCGGTTCCAATCAGACTTGTCATGTGGATATCGTGCCCGCAAGCATGCATGACACCCGTTGTGGCACCTCCCGGCAGTTCGATTTTTACCTCCGACGCATATGGTAATTGTGTCTGCTCCATCACGGGCAGGGCGTCCAGATCACATCTCAGCATCACGGTCGGGCCAGGTCCATTTTTCAGGATCCCCACAATGCCGTGCCCTCCAACCGCAGTGGTCACTTGGAACCCGCTCTGCTGCCATTGCTCGGCCACGTACTGGGCGGTCGCTTGCTCCTGAAATGACACTTCCGGATGGGTATGCAGCCATTGATACGTCTGCACCAGGTTCGGGATCTGTTCTTGGATCCATTTTTGCCGATCCGAAGTGCTCTGCGTAGAAGTTGAAGGCTCGGCGATTGCCGTGGAGATCGGGATCAGCAAGCAAATGACTGCGTTGAAGCATTTCACGGGACATGACCTTTGGCGTGAACAGAAAACGGTTGGAGCGGCATCATTGTAGACCGAAACTACTTTTCTGCGGGAACTTGTTGTGACGCGTGGGCGAGTCGCGACGGTATTGGTATAAAACCGGCCGAGCTGCCATGATGCAGATGCGGTTACTTGAACCCGATCCATTGTTCAAAAAGGTGATTAGTCCATGACCAAACGTGTTCTCATTCTTTGTACTGGAAACTCCTGTCGTTCGCAGATGGCGGAATTCATTTGGAATCATCTGGGTGAAGGCGATTGGGTTGCCGAATCCGCTGGCTCGAATCCTGCCGGATATGTCCATCCGCTGGCAATCGCGGTCATGAAGGAACTTGATCAGGATCTGAGCAATGCAACCAGCAAGCACGTCGATCAGTTCTTGGATCAGCCGATCGATTTGGTGGTCACGGTTTGTGATGGTGCCAAGGAATCATGTCCCACACTGCCGCGAGTAGCCGAAGCATTCCACTGGCCCTTTTTTGATCCGGCCGATGCGGAGGGAAGTGAGGAAGAGCAGATGCAGGTTTTCCGTGAAGTCAGAGATGAAATCAGAACACGGATTGAGCACTATCTGGCCAGCTCAGAAGTCTGACTCTTTTTCAGTGGCATGTTGGCCGAGGCCGCGGTGCCATGGTTGAGTCTATCGTCACGATCTACTGAAGGGACTTGGTAGACAACAGCGTGTGCCACTGGTGGGGACTACCTCGCATGGTGATCTTTACGTAACCGCCAGCACACAATAACTGAGGCAAACTGGCGCATAAAAAACGGAGTTCCTAAATCGCTGCGGCTAGGCGGCGTTCAGAAACTCCGGTCGTTTCGGTCGGAGATCGTCTTTTTGAACTGATCCCGATGAATATCTGAAAGATGATTTTGGCAAAGGTCGAAACTTCCAGCCTTGCCTCGGCACTCTCAAGACTCGCGTCTGTGGGAGCGTTCAGCTTTGCTCTTCGGTGTTTTCGGTCTCGGTGTTTTCGGCTTCGGCAGCTTCCGGTGCAGGAGCCGCAGTTTCGAGTTCGACTCGCTTGACTTCGTGTTGCTTGGCAGCACAAGTCGGGCACGCTGAAACTTCACGCATGATCTCAACACCCTGACCACCGCGGTCCGGAGTTGGCTCGTCACGGTCGCGGAAATCACGTCGACCACCACGCTTGAATTCTCGCTTTTGGCTCGAGTAACGCTTTTCGCGCACTTCGATGACAACGCTGTGCCGCGTCGTTTTTGGAGGGGTTATCTGTTGGCAGAAGTGGCAGCGAAACATGTTCCCAGTTCCTATTTAAATTGTGTCTGCATGAGGGTTAGCGATTCCTTGCTGGTTCCGTGTTCCTTCTTTTGCAGGGAGAAACCGAGCCGCGGCAGGGCACCTATGAGTCTGTTGCAATCAAACAAAGTGCTCAAAGGGGACGCGCCACGCATGGGGAGGCAGCCGTCATACCCAAAATCGAATCGGCAGGATAACGTTACGGCAGTGATTCGCCTAGCCGACAGTTACTCGCTATTTACCGGGCGGGGGAGCAGGGCTTTGATACAAAACGCCCATGGATCGCTATCGAGATGCGGGCTGTTGCAGATTGTCGCAGATCGAAAACAACGCCGAATTTGGCAAAGCAGGGCATCTCAGGGGACGACCGTGGGCTGTTCCAACGGGGGTGGCTCAAACGCGGTTGGCCTCGAAACGAGCGGTGGACTTGGCGGATCTCCAATCCAGCGTCAGAAAGCTGACCATGCAAATCGTTGCCAGCAAAGTGACCGCAAGCAGAAGCGAGAGGAATGTTGGCCAGCCATGATCCTTGGCGATTGTTCCGCCGAAGTAATTGAACAGCATCGCAGCGGCGTATCCGAAAATGTCGATGACTGCGACGAGAAAACCCGCGTGTTTCCCGCCGAAAGCGACGGAGAAAACACTCATCGGTACGTAGTAGGCCGGTGAAATGGCCAGCCCCAGCAAGAAGATGGTGGTGATTGCAACTTCAGCCTGCATGATTTCGGGGACGACATCGAGACGCCAAAGAAGCAGAACGGCTGCAACACTGAATAACAATTGACTGCCAATCACGCCGATCAATTGTAGTTTCGACAGGCGGTCGTAATAGAAGCTGGTGATCAGCAGAGCAGCAAACATTCCCATCGGAAATGCCGTGCCCGCTGCAGACGAAATGGCGGCGCTAAAATGAAGTTCGGCCGCGAGATACGCTGGGATGAAGTGTACAAAATCCATGCAGACGGTAAGGAATACGATGCTGAAGCCAATGAGCCAAAAACGACCGCTCTGGGCAAAGGTTACGCAGGCTTGCCACAGAGTTGTCTGGTCCAGTGCATGTTGTGCGGCTAGTGTTTTTGTATCGGTGTCCGCACTCGCGCTGCTTTCGTTTTCACCGCTTTCGTCTGCACTGCGTAATTCATCTTCGTGGTCCAGTAGGGTGGGAAGACCCGCATCCTCTGGTCGTTCTTTAAGTGTGAAATAAAGTACGAGGAGGATGCCAGCAGTCAGTGCGGCTGAGACCAGGAATACGCTTCTCCAATCCAAAAGTGTCAAAAGAAATCCGAACAAGAGGCCTGCTGCAATGGTGCCGACACGTGAGCTGGTAGCGATCACACTCCAAACCTGTCCATAGCGTGTCGATGGAAACCAAGAGCGAACCAATTGAACCATCGCGGGCCATCCGCCTGCTTTCGCAGCTTGCCCAAAAAAATTAAAAGCGGCAAAGAGGGTGAAAGTGGAGCTGAAGGCAAATCCCACATTTGCGATCGCTGTCAATGAGAGTGCGAGCAGAAACATACGTCGGCCGCCCAGCAGGTCAGCACCCGGGCCGGTGACCAGTTTTCCCATGATTGCACCCGCTGAGTGCCACGCCATCAAGTGTCCATAGGATGCCTCGTCGATGTTCAAAGACGGGTCTTGCATCATCTGGACGCTACATGCAGCCAACGTGTTGCGGCAAAGCATCAACGCTGCGTAGCCGATGTACATCGAAATGAGGACAAGCAGTTGAAATCGTACGAACGGGCTAAGAGAATCCCCTCGTGACAGCCTCGACACTAAGTTTGCACGCAGTGGCTTGTTCATTTGCTCGTTCCCAGTTTAAAGCAGGACGTCACCGGTGAAATCAACGTTGTTGAAAATCAACCGTCAGTGGTCATCAGGATGCGGTTAACGAGTCTGCCGGATGCTGACTCATGGTGTCTCTTCCGGCTCGGATTTGCGTCGTTGTACTAGTCGGTCATTCTTGGTCTTGGTGGGATTTGTACGGCAGATCCAGCAATTGATGCAGTTGCTGCTCAATTGCTGCCATGACGGGATCTTCACTGGCTTTTCTATCCCGTTTTGTTGCTACGGGAATCGCAGGACCGACGGTAACCGACGCAGACATGGGGCGGTGGATTCGGCTTACATCAGTCAGGTCCTCTTCGAATTTCTCGACCGTTTCTAGTTGCCGTTCGTTGTTGGGCTCTGATTGCACGTAGGTTGGCGGGTAGTGCCCAAGCTGCTGCGCGATGTACATATCGGCGAGTTGATTCCACCGCCGTTGTCTTTCTTCTTCAGGTAAGTCTTCGGTGATCATGTCACGCAGAATTTCAATACGAAGTTGTTTCACTCGATTCACGATCGTTCCGCTGCTTTTTCCGTCCAACCATTCTTTTTCGATCGGATTAAGTATCTGATTGATCAGGTTTTCTATTCGTTGAGGAATCGGCCCGGATTGCGGCTCGCCGATATATTCAATTTCTTTCAGCCACAGCAAGGCTTCACCAACACGGTAGATCCGCTGCGTGCGATCAGGATCACGTCGAGGACGCCATGACAGTGCCTTTTCGATGTCATCTAATGTCTGATGAATGGCTTCGTCGATGTTGCCATGAAAGTGGTAGCGGATCCCTATGGGATGAACCACCACTTGGCCAGGTGGTTTTAGTGCCGCACGTTTCTTGGCGGCTGACCGGGCAATGAAGGACACTCCATCCATTAACGCCAGCAATCGATCGTTGGTCCGAGTAATCACGCCCTCGGGGAAAATGACCAATGGACGCTTGGCCTCTGCCAGAATATCCACGCCGGCCTGCAGTGCTTGGCGATCCATCCCTTCCCGATAGACACTGAAGGCCCCCATGCGGCGTAGCACAAAACGTTGTAACCAGCCTTGTTTGAAAAGATGCCAACTTGCCATCGTGTGTGGGGTCAGGCCGACACGGTTGCATACTTCATTGATCACGGATGGGTCGGCAGGGCGGCAGTGATTGGGTGTTAGCAAAATCCCATGGCCAGCCTTGATCGATTCGCGTATGTGATCCAGTCCCTCGCACTCGATTGACTCGATTCCGTAGTTCTTGCGTAAGAAACGAGGCATAATGCATTGCAGGCTTCGAGCCCACCACGTGCCACGGTACGGTGGCACAAACTCGTAGGCTTCATCAATGACGACAGATTGCATGTTGGCCCGAAATCCCTATGGAGAAATGCTGTAGCTTGAGAGCAACATAATATCAGTGCTTGGTCAGTATCACGATAGCACTGGCTACGTGTCTGTTTTGGGCAGGGGCCCGTTTTTGCCGGTGCACAGCGCTATGTTTTTGCGAAGTCCAGCTGTTTGTTGGATCACAATTGAGGGGTTTCACTGAGTGCTATCAGGAAGCTTTTTTCCTTTCACGACTGTCTATTTGTCGAAAAAGTAGTCGGGGTAATCAAGCTTCAGTGCATCTTTGACTGCTTTGCCGTCAATAAAACATGATTCGATCTCTGCTTTTAGGCGGGCTCGAGTGACAGGGTTCAGCAATGGATCATTCGTCTCTACTCGCCATTGCTTGAGCTTTCCCGTTAGTGCTTGAAGCGTCTGACGATGCTGAGGTTCGGTAGCCAAATTTTCGAATTCCCACGGATCGTTCTGCAAGTCGTAAAGTTCATATTTTGGTGGTCGCTCCATCAGGCGGTAAGCTGATCGAACCCGAGGTGAAGCTGCGTGGATAACTTCGGGAAGGTCTTCAAAGAAGCGGTTGATTGTGAACGCGTAGCCCGGATTGATTTGATCCGGTTGCAGGTTCTGGATGAGTTTGTAGCGTGCATCACGTACCGTCCGCTGCGGAAAAAAATTGTGTGCTGAGTGCAGGTGGTATTCCGTGTAAAGATGTTCACGCCATTGGGCCGGTTCATCTTTAAAGAGAGGGGCCAAGGATTGCCCCGCCAGTTTGCCAGGGGCAGGGACACCGGCAGCATCCAGAAGCGTGGGCATCAGATCTAGTGTTGAGACGAGCTCGGTTCGAACCGTTCCCGGCTGGGTGTACCCGGGCCAGCGGATAATCATTGGCACCCGAACGCCTCCCTCATAGGAGGTTCTTTTGCCGCGTAGGAGGTCCGCACCGTGATCACCGAAGTAAACGACTAGAGTCTCCTTGGCCTTGCCCGATTTTTTTAAATTTGACAACAGGTCACCAATCAAGTGATCCAGTCGGTTCATGCAGTTGTAATAATTGGCCGTCTCTTCTCGCAGTTGAGGTGAGTCGAGCCCCATGTAGTTGAGCGGTGGAACATCTGATCCCGTTAACGGCTTGGCCGGAAGTCCCGCGACTTGGCTGGTGAAAGGTCGGTGTGCGTCTGGGTAGTTCACCGCAAGGAAGAAAGGCTGTGATGATTCGGTGAAGAAAGTTGATGCTTCTGTGGCGTACTTCTTTAGGTTTTGGCGAGCGAAGTTTGATGTTGTGATTCGCTTGAAGTCAAAAGGGAATGCTGTTTTCGGACTCACGTGAATTTTGCCGATGATTCCCGTTCGGTACCCAGCATCGTGTAGGCTTTGCACCAAATTGGGCTGAGTCTCGTTGTACATGCGGAATTTCCACGTCGCCAAACCAATTTGACCGTTCTGGTGCGGGTACAGCCCCGTCAGGTAGGCGGCTCGCGATTGGCTGCATCCGGCTTGGGGCACGTATGCATTGTGAAAACGAACTCCCTCGGATGCGAGTGCGTTCAGAACCGGGGTTTTGACATGCGGGTTTCCATAGCATCCAAGTTCTTGTCCGTTGTCCTCTGAAATGATGACCAAAATGTTGGGGCGTGATGGTGCAGGTCTCTCAGCCCCGGTGCTTTCTAGCGGTGACCCCAAACCCGCAATCAAGAAAGCTAACAGTAGTGAGGAAACCAGTTGCATATCTCGCAGTGTGTCGTAACGTGTCACAGGATTGATTCTCGCTGTTCGCAAAATGTTCTTGTAAAGCAATGTAGAGACAGGATTGCTGGCACCCAATCGCACTTCAGCCATGCATTTTATGGGAGAGCTTGTGTCGACTGTTCATTCGCTGAATGGATACTTCACTCGCATTGGGAGTGATCTTAAGAGATTGGGCGCGTGTAAATAATCATGGACCCGATCTGGGATCGCGGTACTCGTGTACTTGACTATTCAATGTGTTTTTGAACTGGTGGTTTGGCGTGTTCCCAGCCTGCTGCAAGGAGTTTTTCGAGTTTCTGCTGAGCTTGGGCGTACTGTGGAGCTCCAACGCAGTTGTCTGTTTCTGTACCGCTCGTAGTGTAGTCGTAGAGTTCACGATCGATGACCTTACCGCTTTTCCACTTCCTCCACTCAACGTAACGATATCGGCCGGTTCGGACTGCATATCCCATGATCTCACCGTGCCCCTTGTGCCGGTTCGATGTTGTGTCTCGTGGATGTTGGCTGAAAGCTGCAGGTTTCCACGCCTGCTCAGGATTCTTCAATAAAGGGTAAAAACTTGTGCCTTCAAGTCCGCGGGGAAGCGGTAGGCCACAAGTTTCAGCAAGGGTTGGGTACAGGTCTACCAATTCAACAAGCTTGCTGCAGGAAGTGCGGCTGCCGCTGCTGGCGGCAGTCCCTGATGTTTTTCTAGGAAGTGTGACGATGAGAGGAACGCGAGTAGATAGTTCATAGTTGTTCGCCTTCGTCCACAATCGCTGCTCACCAAGATGGAAGCCATGATCACCCCAGACCACGATCAACGTATTGTCTGCCAAATTCAGTTCTGACAGGTGCTTCAAAATGCGACCAATCTGCGCGTCGATGTAACTGACGCAGGCGTAGTAGCCGTGCCGCAGTTGCTGGATTTTGGCGGAACTCAATTTGCCATCACTGGGGATGTCCGTATAGCCTTCGAGTTCTCTCCAGCTGCGAGTGGCCAGTTCCGGAGCATTCGTCGGGTGAGTTGGATGGGCAGGCGGTGAGATGTCGGTTCGATCATAGAGTTGCCAAAAGCGACGGGGGGCGCAAAACGGCAGGTGCGGCTTACGGAATCCAACCGCCAGAAAAAAGGGTCTGTCAGCTGTTTTGAACTCTGTCAGACGCTCGAGCGCCGCCTCGCAGACTTGTCCGTCGATGTAGGTGGAATCTGGCACATCCGCTGATTCGCTTGCGCTGCGCTTAAGCCCGCTGCCTTGTAGATTCTTTGCCAGTGCATATCGCATTTTGGGATCACGGTTGACTGCAAGAAGAGGTTCATGCGTCCACGAGGGAGGGTCTGACGCAGGTTTGCCATTCCCATGAAAAATCTTACCGATTCCTTGCGTTTGGTAACCATGCTGCTTGAAAAATTGGGGAAGCGTTACCGTATCGGGTAATGCTTCACGAAAATGAGTTGAAAGGTCCCAGACCCTTGTCGTATCCGGGCGTTTTCCGGTGAGAAGCGAGAGGCGTGAGGGGCTGCACAAGGCCTGTTGGCAGTAAGCATGCTGAAACACTGTTCCGCGTGAGGCGAGGCGGTCCAAGTGTGGCGTCACTGCTGTCGCGTCCCCATAGCAACCCAGCACAGGTCGCAGGTCATCCACGGCAATGAACAACACATTTGGTCGTTGACCCGCTGGTGCATCGAAAGTGTCTGAATCAGGGGCAACACCCCATGCAATACTGGCAAAGGTGCATGCAGACAATGCTGTGACGAGCGATAGCAGCACGCGTTGTGGGGTGGGCACTCGCATGAAAATCTTGTGTTTGTGGTGATGGGGGGATCATCTGATTCAAGCGGAAGCCGGTTACCGGAATCAAGCGGTGTGCAGGCAGTGGCCATTCTGAGCTGTAGAACAGTACGCTGCAGGTGGTTGGGTGACACTTGCTCCGCCCGTGAACGTGGGCGTTGGGCGGGAGTGATTGTAAGTGCTCTTGTGGTGTCCTTGGTTAGCTTGTGTCCTGCTTCGCTGCGTCAGTAAAGGCTTTCACGTAACGGCCCCTTTACGACGCCGTTACCAAGTTTAATCCATCAGACCAGCTGGTTGTGTGGCGTGCTGGATAAACAATTTTGGGATGATCGAGTGAGGTAGGAATAAGTAAGTTGATGCCCGGTACGATCAAGCATGCTCATTTGTCTCAACAGAAAGCCTGATTGTTTTTCTTGTTTGCAGACTCGTTTGCGGAGTTTGGAATTACCTTGCAAGTCGTTTGAGTATCAGATTGCCCGTGCAGAATTTTGTTGGTAGTCGATCAGCCTTTTGCCAGTTGACGATTTGCGTTGCCATCAGTACAACCACGGGCCACCAGTGAGCGGCATTAAAATTGAAGTCAGCAGTAATAGAAGTCGAAGTGTTAGAAGTCCATGAAGGTTCTTGATAAGTCGCGCCGCAAGAAGCTGCAGCGAAAAGTGGATGCGGAGTACGGCTACCGCAGTTATCGTGATCGCGATGTCGAAGTACGCAAAGCCAATTGTGGGTTCGGCGTCTTTGCCAGACGCCAATTCTTGCCGGGTGAACTGATCATTGAGATTACCGGGCAATTGGTTGAGCGCGAGTCGTACAACGGTTCCAGCTTTGTGATGGAGTTGAGCGACAAGTGGAGTATGGAGCCTTCTATCCCGGCAGCATTCCTGAATCACTCTTGCAGCCCAAATGCGGAGCTGTTGCAGATCACGGAATATACGCTTGGGCTACTAGCACTCTGTAATATTGAACCGGGTACCGAACTGAACTTCGACTACCAGTGGCCGGCACTTCATTGGATTCCACGTTGCCTCTGTGGTGCACCGGTCTGTCGTGGGTGGGTTGTCGACAAAGATGAAGTCAAAGCGATGAAGAAGTTAGCCAAGAAGAGTAAAGCGCGGTAGCGAAATTTAAGACGCTGATAGATCCTTGCACGGGCGACTATCCAGGGGGATCGAGCGATGCCGGTTTTTTCCCTATTCATGATTTGAGTGCCGCTGCTTTTTCGCGCCACGCATGAGTAGCACGATAGCCCCATGATGGGTTAGCTGTCTTTTCCACTCAGGACGCTTGAAAGCACGTTGGTGAGTTGGAATTGATTTTTCATGATCAATTGTTTCCCGATCGTGACGCGGGCTGT
>Ga0315320_10001219_pt1 | contig 21409 bp, 17 predicted proteins | sample M140m21515metaG_FD_203458 | JGI IMG/M metagenome (GOLD analysis project Ga0315320, IMG submission 203458) | Ammonia-oxidizing marine archaeal communities from Monterey Bay, California, United States - M1 40m 21515 | ecosystem: Environmental > Aquatic > Marine > Coastal | place: USA: California... | reverse complement strand
TATTCTTTTAAACGTATTCCAATTCCCTGTAGGGCTTATGTAATATATGGTTGCATGTGCAGAAACAGAGCAAGACCAGGGACTAAGTGTGAAATTAAAATAAATATCCTCTCCAAAATAATTGTCAAAGGAATTACTATTGCTAGTAGGTTGCCCTATGCTGAAATAGCCATTTAAATTCTCTTGGTTCGAGCCTGGAGCATCAACGTATGCTGAGATATAATAAGTTACATCTTCTACATAATCAAAATTCATATCAAATCTCATTTGGTGGATACCCGGTGATAATGTCTCAAGGGAAGAATTCCAAGTATTAGAATCATCCAGAACTAAAAATTCAATATTACTATCCTGATAATAACAGTCCGAATTATTTCCAGAATAAGATAAATATTGATTTAATGAACCTATTTCATTCATTCCATTATATTCTTTTACATAGAGCTGGACATATATAGAAATATCACATACATCTCCTATTAATTCAAAAGACCAATCGCCATTTATTTCACCTCCATCACCAAGGAAACTTTCAAAAATGAATTCATGAATTTCATTGTTATATCGCAAATAAATGTGCAAATAATGTTCATAATCATCTACTGTATTTTCGACATTCCATCTTATTTTATTTTCACCCTCATTGAGAGAATCCCCATCACTCAGAGCCTGTGTTGAGTTTTCTACTAACTTGCTAATTGAGAATGATGGTGGAGTAGAATTACTGCTACTGACATCGATTGGAGTATTACACGGCCCGTCGATGAATGGATTATTCTTTGAGTTGTCCATATCCTGATGACTGCCTGAATATAACAAAACTAAATCTAGATCAAAATCAAAATTAATATTACATGACCAGTCGGATACTATTAGTTCCCAAACTTGATTAAAATTTCCTTCGCTATAATAATAATTAGATTGTGTGGAGCTATTTAGATATGTTTCGTAATATGTATACAATCTAACATTTGCTAAATCATTAATGCCACTTACTTGCCACTTCATATCATAAATACCAATAGATAAATTAGTAGACTCATTCACTTCAACCCATGTTCCGCTATCGTTGTACATTAATGAAACAGGATTAAATTCTGGAATATCGGTACCATCACATACAGGATCGAGGTCATAACTAGAATAAATTATAGTTTCATATTCTCCTTCATTTTCTAGATTATTCCATTCTTGGGAAACTTTAGGAGTATGTAATCTATAATAAATATCAAGATCACACCATGAGCCCGGTGCGTCTATAAACCAAGCAATTGACTTATTTTCAGAGTTGGTTGTAAATGCAGTTGTGTTGTAGTATTCACCCCAAACAGAACCATCATTATTGGTGTAGGAGCTTGAGCGATAAGAATACCACTCTAATACATATTCTTTTCCAACTTCTAAATTTGTAATATTCAGGTACATACTGTTTGTACCGTTTAGGAGATCATTAGAATCAATATTATTGGTCCACGAATCTTGCGATGCAGAGTTATTCCAATCTATCGATATATCGACTTCTGGAATAATACAATCGCTTTGATCCATTGATTGAGACCAATGGTCGACAAAGTATTGTTCACCGCCTGGCCTAATTAGGTAAAGATAGGAGTATATGTATGGAGTGCAATCCCCTGATGAGGATGTTGCATTCCAAGGTAGCAAATACATGAATGTCGTGCCATCTCCAACAGGTGAGACATCATCATAATCAGATAATGTATCTTCACCAACTGTAAAAGATTGGAGATCGAAAGCCATATCACCATCATAATATGAATAGAATCTATACTCTGAACCGTAAGAGCTTGAAGGAAATGCCCAATAAAAGTTATGGGAGTTAGTAGTGCTTGTATTGAGTTCATGATTCTCATTGTCGACTACTTGATAAGAAAATGTACCGTTACTATTTGTCATGTTGGCATATAATCTAATTGGTTCTGATAAATCATTAGAGTCAGGATTACAAGGTCCAACTCCTTCTATTGACTCAGAACCAATTTCTATCCATCCAAATGGAGACTTGGCGTAAAGTATAGATGAGAATTCTACATTACATGTTTCATCATAAATGAATACATCAGCATTAGTTGCTTCACATCTACCGAAAGAAGTATAAGTACATTCTTCGGTGAATAAATCTGTTATTACATTGTCTTGATTTAGTTTAATTTCGACAATGTAATCTTGATCATATAATATTTGTAAACCCTTGACTGTAATGCCCTCTGTGCCTGCTGAGAAATTATAGCCGTTTTGGATTTCAGTATCTGAGCCGTAATTAAATGAAAATCCAGCTGATGGGCAAGAAGATACATCGAAATCTTTGTTGAAATATTCTTCTATATTGCTTGAAGATTGATTTCGAATATACGCATTAATATTAACTTTACATGTCCAATCATCGTTAGAAAACATATCAAATGTTATGTCTTCAATTCCTCCATCAAAATAGTAATTTCTTGAATAACTGTTTAAACCGGTATTCCAAGAAGAATATAATTCATATCCGGTATTTTCATCTAAATTGCTTACATTCCATGACAATGTAGAGCTACCTTTTTCTATAGAAAGAGGGTTGCTATTCCATGTTCCATTTTCTAACAGTGCACTTAATGAAAATGGATTACCATTACATAAATTAGTTGCATTTTGGGTAATTTCATCCGGCTCATTCCAATCCCAGAATCCATCACATAATTCCCAAGATCCGTCTAAAATAGTGTTATAGTAATCATTATCATTAGGACCGTAACAATCAAGTTGTGTTACTTCAGTCGCATTTGTATAATCTACATTCCTTGTAGAAATAAATATTTGATCGTTGCATGAGATATCAAATGAGAAATCTATATCTCTAGTAAATACTAAGTGACCATTTGACAAAAGGGTTGTATTATTAGCTATTTCAAATGAATCTCCATATTTACCAATTTTCCATTCACCTAAATCGCAGGTTTCATTTCCACTATTATTGATCTCAATCCACTCATTAGACGAATAATGATAGACTTCGGTTACAGATACATTTGACAAAGAACAATCAGACCAACTAGAAGAAGTCTTTGAGAGTGGAGTGGGGTCTTGTAACTCATTACCATATCTAAAGTTATTTTGAAGACTGACCATAGGGGTCATAATCATCAAAAAAACTAAGAAGAAAGCAGTTTTCTGTTTATTGCCATATTCAAACATAATTCTCCCAAGTCGGGTATGATTAAAATAATTATTCATTTATTTATTAGATGTTCCTATCATGAGTGGTTGAACATTATTTTAAATGGATATTATTCAGCTTTCAAAATTTTATGTTGACCTGGTTTTCTAGGTTTTAGGAAAATTCTATAGCCACATTTATGGCAGGATTTGCCCGTTGATCCAGCTTCTACCCAAGCTAAGTTTCCACATTTTAAACATTTATAACGAATTTCCATAGGATCCATTGGAGATACTCCATCAAAAGGAGAAATAACATCTCCAGTTGGGTTATAGGGCATTCTCTGAGTGCGTAAAGTTCTTCTGCATTTGTACAGAATCATATGTTCAGTCTCTTTAGCCATGGTTGGCCCGACTTGCCTGTCCTTCTTCAATCTGTCCGTTGACTTAAATTAGATTTTTTGCTGATTGACATACCTGAACAAAGTTAGAAAATATTTTCTCACCGTATTCTGAATGATCTACTTCTGGGTGAAATTGTAAGCCAAATCTAGTTTCTCTATCGTTTTCCATAGCTTGTACTTTACAAGATTGACTATACGCTGTAATTTTGAATCCTGGTGGCACATTGATAACTTCATCATTATGACTTTCCCATACCATTTGGATTTTTGGAGTATCTTGGAATAATTTACCGCCAGTGTCTACTAAAGTTATTTTTGCTTCTCCAAACTCTGGTTTTGGTGCTTCTGCAGTATTCCCGCCATAAAAATCGGCCATGAATTGGTGACCGGCACAAATTCCTAAGATTGGGATATCTAACTGGAGGTATTCTGCACAATTACCTAATTCTCCTGTAAGACCAACTCTTGCCGCTCCACCAGATAGTATTAATCCATCAACTTCTCTAAATTCAGACAACGGTATTTTATTTGACAAAATCCTAGTATCAACGCCTAAATAACGCAGCATTCTCCACTCTCTGTGAGTCCACTGCCCTCCATTGTCAACAACATCAATTACAAGCTGGCTATCGGCCATATTTGTATCGGAAAGTAGGCGGACCATGAATGATGTCCTTGTCAAAGGTTGAAAAAGACAATCATAGTCGGAGCAACCCAAGCCCTGATGGTGTAGTGGCCTATCATGCAGCCCTGTCGAGGCTGCGACCCGGGTTCAAATCCCGGTCGGGGCGCCAATAACAGCATTATTCTAGCCATGCTTCAAATGAGCAGAGTCGAAGTGTTGGGCCATAATCGCGCTTAATTTTTAATTCTGGCTTTGGTTTATTCGGAATACATTTAGGAAGTAGGTGATGTATGATTTTATTTGTTCTTTCAATTTCTTTTTCCTCAACGATCAATCTACCTCTAATTAACGAGTGAGAAGTATTGTCTAAAAGAGGGATTAGCTGTGGCAATAACTCTAAAGTTCGATGAGGAAGGTTAATCAAAATCATATCCCATTTACCAAGATATTCGGGTTTTAATACTAATTCTGTAGCGTCAGCAATTCCAATGAGACGATTTGGATATATCCAATCGATTTTATTTGTAACTTCTGGATAAGGCCTTTTATCCCATTTAGACAAATTTTCAAAAAGGAGTTTGATCGCATCTTCATTTAAATCGGAGGAAAGAAGGTTGTCAACCAAATCTCCTTCTAGTAAAAAAGAAGAGATGGCAGGACCGACTCCACAAAATGGGTCGCAGACATTTATTCGTCGATTGAGTAAAACTTTCAATTCTTTTGCTAATAGTAGGCTTTCTTGTCTTTCAGTTTGTAACTTTGTAGAAAAATAAGCCTTTGTAGGATCGCATATTATTTCTAGTCCGGACTCTTTTACTGTGACTTTGGTTTTACACAATTCTTTAGGTATATTTTCTAAAATTATCTGATTATTATGTCTAACTCCTATGGTAACTAACTGCCTTATTCTAAGTTCCCCCTTGACTCCATAATCAGCTAGTACTAATCTTAAATTTGGATGTGATATCAATTTTGCTTTTGCGATTTGTGAAGAAAAGGAAAGGATTTGTTTATCTAATTTTATTATCATCATATCTCCTATAAATTCATGAGATGATGGCCATGATTCTGCAAATTTATCAAAATTGACCTTAGTTACTAATGAGGAAAGATGAAATAGCCAGTTAGGATTTATACGATTATCAGGTTTAAAATTTGCATTGATTATCATATATTTAGATAACTCATCAGGCAAATCTCTGGATATATTTGTACTCAATGGGATTAATCGAAATTTACCATCTTTACTCGGGTAAATTAATTTACCTTCGGACAGCATATTTTTATTTTTTAGGATAAAGAGTACTTGCTCGACTTCGCGGTTCGGTACTTGGAGGTGGTGCATCATATTCATCATGTGGGAGGGTGTAGCCGGCTTCAGAATGACGGTGGCCAAAGTGTCTGGTTTGTGGCTAATAGGAATTGGTCCTGGGAATTTACAACAGATGACTTTAGAGGCTAAAAAAACTGCTATACAGTGTTCTAAGCGTTATTTAGAAGGGTATACCGCAGTTTTACCAAAGGAACAAGAAGGGGAATTGGAGAATATAATTGGAAAATGGGAAAAAGTCATGCGAGAAGAAATAGAGAATCCAAGGAAAATCTTAGATGAGGCGAAAAAGGAGGCTGTATGCATACTTGTTGTTGGAGATTCAATGCTGGCAACAACTCATATTGACTTAGAAATGCATTGTCATGATGAGGGGATAAATTTTAACTTTATACCTGGATTATCGGCCACTTCTTTGGCGGTATCTATGTCAGGTTTACAATCATATAAGTTTGGAAGGCAGGTAACTCTTCCATATGCTTATGGAAATTATTTGGCTACTTCGCCTTTCAGATTAATACAAAAAAATCGAGTCAATAATTTACATACGTTGATATTATTTGATTTGGATCCTACAGGTATGGGTATTGAAACTCCTATACCGATGAAACCTTCAGAGGCTATTGAAATATTAGATAAAATGTATAAAAAATTAATTATTGAAGAAGAGATTGTTAATCTTGAGTCCCCTTTTGCCTGGGATGGAATACTACTAAGCGATCTTGGAACTGTAGAACAAAAGATTGTTGCAGGAACTTTAGCCCAATTATCTTCTCAGGACAATGGTAACATTCATTGTATGATTATCCCCACAACTTTTTCAGGAATGGAAAAGGAAGCATTCAATCGTAGACGCATGGTGGAGTAGGTTAGGTCATACAATGGCAAAGCCTCCAGCTGAAGTTAGTTTTCCTGGCGACAAAAATCGTAGGAAAAGGGTAAGGGTCAGGGGGATAAAAAAGGCATCTAAAGATATTCAAAAAAGATTGGAAAAAAATCTAACCGAGTTGTTGGAAGACCCAGAGATTTTTCTGCCGGAAATAAAGGGCACTCTTGGGAAAAAAACATTGTTTGGTAGGAATAAAGATTTGATGGCAATCACTTTACAGGACATTGACATGGTGTCTAAGAAAAGACACGACAAAAGATGGTTGACAAAAAGAATGTCAAAAAAAAGTGGTGATGTTGTCTCAAGAGCATTAGCTGGTAGTTTACTAGCTGCTTCTGGAGATGATTTCTCAACTGTATCTGTTTTCAAGAATCCTTTATTTGGTTCTGCAAGTTATATTCGAAGAGGGGGGGGTAAACAAAGTCACTTGGCAGGTATTCAAAATTTTAATCATTCAAAATTAAGAATGTTGGTTTGGGATGACCATGCAAAAGCGGGGCAATGGTTTTTTTCATGGGACAGAGGATTTGTTTTTACTGGAAAAACCCCAGATCCTCCTGATGAGTGGATAGAATATGTATTACGAAATGCAACCATAGAATTAATAGGCAACGAAATAAAACATTCAAAGGGGCTAGATAAATCAGTAGTCGAAAATAGGTTGTTCACAAACAATGGTTGGTTAAGACTAGAATTTGAAAATGGCGTTATTGTTGGGATATCTAAAGAGTCTTTGATTAGTACGAAAGAGTCGTTTGTTCAAAGCGTCGCAATGTCAATGATGCCTCCAAAAATAAGTTCTATTGTGAAATCAGAATGGATTTGGAAACCAGAAGGGTGGCCTGAGGATAAAAAATTACCTTCTGAAGGACTAGAAAAAGTTGAACAGGTCATTCAACAGTGGTTATTGATGATATACGATGATAAGAAGTTAGCAAATGCTTGTAGAGTTAGTATATTAAATTCTATTAAGGATGGCTTTGTAGTTGGAAGTTCTTGGTATGATTCAGAAAATATGGAAGTGATGCTAGAGAATATGAATGGAAATCAAGATGAGAAAGATGCTATTGCCTGTGTCATTGATTCTCTTGAAAATGGAATCCATGTGAGATCTGATGGAATAGTAATAGATTTGGAAGAAGGAGTAGTTCGTTTTGAAGATGCGTCATGCCATCCTGTACTGGTAGCTCTTTGGCCTAAATATGGCCATATTATCTTAGAGAAGCTCTATGAAATTAAAGAGAGTGAAGCTCAAAATATCATTGAATCTCAAAATCAACGAAAGCAAGGATTTGGGGCATTTTTAAAAGAGTTAAAAAAATCAATTGGTATTTCAAAAAGATTGAGTCGTTTACCCTGGAGGGAGGGAGAGCTTGTTTCACCTTTGAGTTTTGCAGATTTCTTAGTAAGAAGTGCAGTAGAAAATGGCGTTGCATCAACTGTCTCAAAGGCTAGAAAGGGTAAGAATCTAGAGGTTGCGATGGGTTGGGCTTGGTTAAATGTGCATGAAAGAACTGAGTCTGATGCATGGAGATTTGATGAATCCAGCAAAGACAAGGGGGGAGATTGGGTGCCTGCATTACGTGCTCTTTGGGATGCTGCTGAAGATTTATTGGTAAATGATAATTTAGAAGCTGTTGTAGATTATAAATCAGCAATGAAGTGGTTAGCAGAAGTTTCTGGATCGAGTTTTGATGATTAATGTGGTAATGCAATCCATAGAGCAACTCCAAAGAGAGAAAAGCCTAATGAATAATTAAGCCACTTTACTTTGTTTGGTGTGTTGAAAAAACTACGTAAAACTGTACCAAAATATGACCAGGACAAAACTGCAGGTAAACCAAAAAATAAATTTAAAAAAACAAGTGCTATTTTACCAATTAGTCCTTGGCCAAAAAGAGTGAATGGTATCGCCATGAGTACGAGAAAATGAATCCAAGCTTTACCATTTACTAACTGCAATAATATTCCTGTTTTAATTCCCAATAATTCGGTTTTTTGTTCATATTCAATCATTTTTGCAGTAGCAATCTTATAGGCCAGATATGAAATATATGTAGCTCCAAAATATGTTAGGATACGAAATATTTCTTCATTCTTTTCAATATAATCTGCAGCTAATGCAACAAATATCCCCAGCGTACTCCAACCTATTGCCATACCTAATGTCAGGGGAATGGTATTTCGAAAACCATGTTGAGAGCCGTGTGCAGCACATAGTAAATTATTAGGCCCGGGGGTAAAACACATAGGTATTACGAAAATTAGTACTGCAAGCAAGCCAGTAGATGCCATAAGCTATCCTCAAGCTATAGTTGTAAGAAAACTTTCAGCTATAATGAGGGCTTGATTAATATCTTCCCATATATCTTCAATATCCTCTATTCCGACGCTCATGCGTACGAACCCTGAAACAATTCCTGCTTCATGTCTAATATCTTCAGGAATAAACATGTGGCTAGAATTGTGTGGGCACTCTACTAAGCTTTCCACTCCTCCCAAGCTTGTTGCTTCCAAAATCATCTTAAGTGATTTCATAAATTTCAATGAAGCTATGTCTCCTCCTTTAACAACAAATGAAATCATACCGCTTCCTTTTGGTAAAATCTCTTTTGCTAATTTGTAATCAGAAAAATCAGGCAAGGAAACATGGTTCACATGTTCTATCATATGGTGTTTAGAAAGTCTATTAGCCAATTCTCCGGCATTTGATGTATGAATAGGCATCCTTGCATGTAGTGTCCTCATACCTCTTTCCAATAAATAACACATATGAGGATCTGCTGCACCTCCAAAATGGACTTTTTTAGGAAAAATTTGTGCAATTAATTCTTTCTTACCAGCGACGAATCCGGCGATTAAATCAGAATGTCCGCCTAAGTATTTTGTACCGGAATGTATCACTAAATCAAAACCATGCTTGATTGGTTTGCAACCCCAAGGAGAAGCAAAGGTATTATCTACAACAGATATTAAACCATAACGGCTAGCCATATCTGCCATTGCATCTAAATCACAAACTTTCAATACCGGATTAGTCAATGTTTCGACATATATCATTTTTGTATTTTCTTTAATTGCTGCCTCATAGGAAGAAGGGTCTCTGATGTCAGCCATTGTGACTTCAATGCCAAATCTTGGTAAATCATCTGTCAATAATCCATATGTCCCTCCATATACATCAGGACTTGCAATTATGTGATCTCCACTATTTAGGAGACCTAAAAGAGTTGTAGAAATTGCAGCCATTCCACTTGCAAACACTTCTGCATCTTCCGCTTCTTCCAAAGCCATCAATTTAGAAGCTACCGCTTCTGAATTAACACTGGATAGTCGAGAATATAACATTGTATGTTGGGCACCAGCAGCCCATCCTGCATATCTATCATCGGTTAAATGATATGTAGAAGATAAAAATACCGGTGTATTAACTCCTCCACCTATTGGGTTTGTACCAGAATGAATCGCTTTAGTTGCAAATTTTTTATCGTCGGCGTTGTCAGTCATGTTTGCGCCAAGAGGCTTTCACGAATCAAATAAACGGATGATTTAGGAATTAATTAGCTCCAAAACGCTCTGTAAGTTGCAAAGAAATTGCAACTACGTGGCCAATAAGTAATGCAAAGATTATTGTTCCTAAACCTATTGTTCCGCCTAAATAATAACCTACCATCAATACTGTTATCTCGATTACTGCCCTGACTCTAGATATTGGTACATTGGTAATTCTTTGAATACCTGTCATCCATCCATCTCTAGGGCCTGGTCCTAAATTAGCAGTCAAATATAAACCACTGCCAATACCGACAAATATAGTACCGATTAACACTTGGATTACTTGTAACGCATAAACTTCTGGTTTAGGAAGGTGTGGTAACATTACATCTATCGCTAAGGCTATTAATATAGCATTCAAGATTGTGCCCAGACCTGGCCTTTCTTTTATTGGAATCCATAAAAAAAGAACTATTATACTGACAAGAAATGTTGTTTGTCCTAATGTCCAATTTATTTGTTCTGCAATACCCTGGGCCAAAACAGTCCAGGGCGCAACCCCTAGACCTGCTGCAACAATAATTGCATCCCCGGTTCCAAAAATCCATAAACCAATTATTAAGATAATGAGTGTACTAATTCTCGGTCTAAGTGACATTGCATCTGGAGAACTCCAATTAGTAGACGGAACTTTTTTTGCTGGTTTGAGAAAATTGTTCCAATCCATTGTATTGCCGTGAGGGTATTATTCTTCAATCCATCTTGCATAATCAGCAGTTGTTTCTACTTTCCATGAAATTATTTGAGGAGTATCGTATGGATGCTTATCTTTTATTAATTTAATCAAATAGTCTTTATTAATGTTTGATACTTTCATTTGTATCTTCCATTCTTTAGAATTCTGAATACTACTTTCCCATTCATAAATAGAATTTATCATACTCATTTGTATACATTTAGTTAATCCAGAATCAACAAAATATGTTGACCATGCACCAATAATTGGTTCAATCATGTCGCCTGGAAGAGTTGTTTGTACTAGCCATATAGATTTGTCCATATTAGTCTGAAGAGGGGTTAACGAATCAAGTCGATGGTAGACTTTGAATGGATGTGCCTTGTCCGGAGAGTGAGGAAGAGGGCATGGAGGACTGGACTAAACCAATTGATGTGGGGCCTCTGCCTGAAAATAATAGTCATTTTGATGTTATAGTGGTTGGAGGTGGCCCCGGTGGCTCTGCTGCTGCCTCATATAATGCAATGAAAGGTCGTAGGGTCCTCCTTTTAGAGAAAGAGTTTTGGCCCAGAGACAAAATATGCGGTGATGCTGTAGGCGGGAAGTCATTGCGACATGTAAAAGAATTAGGCGTAAAAATGATGATAGAGAAGACCCCTCATTTTCGTGTAGATTCTATAGTTATGAGTTCTTCTAATGGGAAAAATGTAAAAATCGATTTACCCAAAGAAGCTTTTGAGAAATTAGAAGCCGGTTACTCTTTACCTAGGATGCAATTTGATTATATGATGTTCAAAAGAGCTACTGAAATAGTTCTAGAAAATGGCGGAAGTGTTGTTCAAGGATTTTCAGTGAAAGATATCAAAGTCAATAGAGAATTGAAAAAAATATTGGGTGTTGGAGGTAAAACCGATGAGGGGGAAGAATTGAGTTTTACATCTTTAGTGACAATAGGAGCGGGCGGATATAATTGTCCGGTAGCAAAAACAATCACCGAAAATATACATAATGAACCTATGAGAGATATAGAACATTATTGTGGCGCATACAGAGAATATTGGACAAATGTAAAAGGTTGCGAGGGTAGTTCTGGGTCAATAGAAATACATTTTATTGATGAGGTTAATCCAGGATATTTTTGGATTTTTCCTGTAAATGATGGTACTGTAAATGTGGGGATAGGGATGGTCATTTCAGAACAACGAAAGCAGCATGGAATAAAGAAATCTTTGAAAAAGATGCAAAAGAATGTCATAGAGAATCATCCAATATTCAAAGAACGTTTTATTGGGGCTACTTTAGTTGAAGGTACTGAAAAAGGATGGCAATTACCATTTGGATCGCCAAGAAAAAATCCTCCCTCTCATCAACCTAGAAGAAGTGCGATGGCTGGAGCAATGTGTATTGGGGATGCTGCAAGTTTAGTTGATCCATTTAGTGGAGAGGGTATTGGAAATGCTCTTGTTTCAGCTAAAATGACTGCTGAAATTTTTGATGATTCTCTGCACTCAGCGGGTTTTAGTGAAGAATCTGCAGAAATTTATATGAAAGAACTTTGGGAGAAACTAGGACCTGAATTAACTAACTCTTACTCACTTCAAAGGGTTGTCAAGAAAAAATGGTTAATGAATTGGTTTATGAAAAAGGCGTCAAAAAAAGAAGCTATCAGAGAAATGATGACTGAAATGATTGCTGGAAAGGAGGCATCTGGGGGAGTGTATAGCAAATGGTTTGTGATAAAATCTCTGTTATTGCCTTGAGGTGTTTTTTTGGTTACAAAATTAGATACTTCACTTGAAGGAATAGAATGTGTTTTTCTTGATTTAGATGGAACGATATATCTAGGAGGAGAGGTAATTCCAGGTGCATTGGAATTCTTAAGTAGATTAAAAATGAAAAATATAAAATATTTTTTCTTATCTAATAATTCAAGTAAATCCGTAGATCAATATATTAAAAAATTGAATAAAATGAATATTCCTGCTGAAGTTGATGATGTGATATTATCAACACATGACTTGATAACTTGGCTAAAGCGGAATGATGTATCTGAAACATATTTAGTTGGAACTCAAGGTATGCAAAAAATGCTGGAGTCAGTTGATATCAGAACAAAATCAGAAGATCCAGAATATGTATTACTTGGTTATGATACTGAAATAAATTATGAAAAATTAACAACCGCTTCATTTCATCTCCATCGTGGAGTAGAATTAGTTGCTAGTCATCCGGATATGGTGTGTCCATCTCCTTATGGAGGATTGCCAGATAATGGGGCTTTCATGGCCTTATTCGAAGTTACAACAGGAGTCATGCCTACACACATTTGTGGTAAACCTAACCCTGGAATGATTGAGAATAAAATAGACGAATTGCAGTTAAAACCAGAAAAATGTGCGATGATAGGAGATCGGCTTTACACTGATATAGAAATGGCTAAAAGGGCCAATGTAAAAGGTATTTTAGTTCTATCAGGTGAAGCAAATAGACAAGATATTGAGAGATCTCCGCAGAACCCCGACTTGGTTGTAAATTCTGTGGATGAGTTAGTCAGATAGTATGATATTACTAATCTTATTGAATAATTATGGGTTGCATTCAATAACTTCGAATGTTACTGAATATCATGGAAAGGGACTGGCGAGTTCGGGACATTTCGGATTGCGATTTGGAGCTATTGCCAGAAGTTTTATCTTGGCCAAAATTATGTTCTCAATCGGAAGCTGTAGAGAGGTTGGCCTACATGGGAACGTTAGAAAATTCTGCAGTAAAGGATACTTTGTGTAAAACTCCTAGAGGAGTTCATGCCCTTCCTCTCCCGTTGAGAATTGAAAATATCGAAAGTAGTTCATTAAAATTACCTTGGTGGATAGATTTAGAAGCGCCTAACTCTCTTTTGCCTGGATTGTTTGAAACAGGACATGTATTTCAAATGGTAAATATTGAGATAAATGATCGAGTGTTATTGATTGGACCAAGGGGCAATTGGTGGACAGAAATTATATTACACCTAGGTGCAAAAAAAATTATAATTTTGGAAGTAGATGATAATCGAAGAGAAGTTTTACAGAATAGATGGAAGAGTTTGCGATTAGATATTGTTGCAAAGGCATTAAACTGTGAAATTGAATGGTGTGGTTTAGAATATGTAAACAAAGAAGGTAATGATTTATGCGATAAAATCATGATCACAGGAGGATTGAATACTATACCATCAAATTTATTTAAAGGGCTCGATATTCATGGTGAAATATGGGCACCTATCAAAAATAATAATCGCGTGGTTTTACAAAAAATAACAAAAGAAACATTTGGAGGGATTAAATCTCAACAAATTACACTTTGGGATGTTGATATGCTGGATAGATATACAGAAAATATTCTATGTGGAAGCCTCATGTTTGAAGGGGATATGGTTAAAGAAAATTTTGAAGAAAGTCCAGATTTGATTAGAGATGCTTGGTTATATGCTAATGAAAATCCCACTAAAGATAGGCTTGGCCCTGAATCATTATTAGAAATCATTCAAGAAGTGTGGAACTCTAAGGAAGTTCTAATTGAGAAAGATAGTATCTCTGTAAAAGATTCAATAGCCAATGATCTTTTTAAAATGGGCCATGTACTACAAAAAATTGGAATTTTTAGAATTGCTGCGGAACATCATGGAACATCGTACCTAATCTCTCCATCTGCTGAATCTGCGTGTTATTTGGGAATGACGTATTCTATAGATAATGAAGATTCATTGGCTTGGCAAAGGAAAGCCATCGAAACTAATCCACATTTTGGAAAAGCATGGAATGAAATTGGCGAAATATTAATGAAAAGGGATGAAGTTCAAAATTCTATAAATTGGTTTAGAGAAGCGATAGCGTCAAAGAATTATTCAAAAAGGAGTGTAGCATGGACTAATCTAACAAGGGCGCAAATGGAATTAAATCAGGATGTTTCTGCATTCTTCACTGCACAAAAGGCATCAGAATTATACCCAGAAGATAAAGAGTTAGAAGAGTTGTTATTCTACTTGAGTGAGGGTTTGGTTTAGGGCAAAGCTCAATGATTAAGTATAACTCGGAGAAATATGCCGAAAGATCTCGTAGTCGTAACCGGAGCGAGTGGATATATAGGAAGCCACATTGTTGCAAATCTGTTGTCTAAAGGTAGGAATGTCAGAGCCACTGTTAGAGACGTTACAGATCCTGAAAGAACGCAACATTTGAGTGATTTGCCAATAGGTAAAAATGGTTCATTAGAAATTGTTGAAATGGACTTATTGAACGGCGATAGTGTTAATACGGCAATTTCTGGTTGTAAACATATAATACATACTGCAGCAGCAGTGATGATTAAGTCGAAAAATCCCCAGAGAGATATAGTAGACCCTAGTGTTATCGGAACCGAGAATGTATTACTGGCGATAGAGAGAAATGGTGAAGTTGAAAATTTCATACATACATCTTCTACTGCTGCAATAAGACCTAAAACATGGAAAGATGGAGACGTTTTGACAGCTGAGACATTTGCAAAAGATGCGACATTAGCGATAAATCCCTACGGTTTAGCAAAATACAGTGCAGAGATGTTGGTTAGAAAATGGCATGAAAATTTGAAATCAGGCCCCAGAATGTTGACTATTCATCCTTGTATGGTGTTTGGACCTCCGATGTCAAAAAGACACCTAGAAGGGTCGTTGTCAATATTGATGATACTAGTTAAGAGAAAATTACCTATTTTGTTACCTATGCAAATAAGTATTGTAGACGTTAGAGATGTTGCTGAAGTTCACGTAAAGGCGTTATCTATGGGTAAAAATGGTGGAAGATATTTGGTTGTTGCTGGAGAGATGATGTGGGCTGCAATGGCAGAATTACTAAAGACTGAGTTTCCTAAAAGAACATGGGTTACAAGAGTATTACCATATCGTTTAGCATTATTTGTGGCCGCTCTACATCCTAAAGTAACAATGGCATGGGCCAAAACACATCTAAAAAATAAGCTATTTTGGGATTCAAAGCCTGCAAGTAAAGATTTTGAAATTTCCTGGAGGTCCCCCGAGTCTACCATATTAGAAACAATACCTAGTATAATTGAAAACGGATGGGACTAGAACAACTAAAACATGTACTATTTTTTAATGTGTGGCTCTTAACACAGACCATGCGCACTACTGCCTTGATGATGGTGGGTGTGATTTTATGCTCATTTTTGACGGGATGTTTTGCATCTGAAACTATTACCGATTCAAGCGAAGATAGTAATTTCATATTTTCAGAAGGAGAGATTCCAATAACAACATGGTATCATTTTGGTGGGAGCGTAAATAACCCCTGGACGATAGATGCGACAAATCCCTCCGAAGTAAAAAATGCAAATTTAACAGTTAATTTGAGTGGTTTTAATGTTCCTTACTATACAAGTGGAACTTATTACGGGACTGGGTGGGATACTTTTGAGCCTACCTTAGGAATAACTTCTTCTGGGGCAATTTTTTTTACTAATTACAATGGCCTTGGAGACGGGACTCATATAATTAGATCCAAGGATCAAGGCCAAACTTGGGAAGATGTGGGTCCATTCAATCAAATTGATGATGATACAGGGCAAACCCCTAATTCAAATGATCCGTATCTCTATGTTGATAAATTTAATGATAGGATAGTTAAATTTGATATGCATGCTTTAGCATCAATGTTTGTAGAATATTCAGAGGACGAGGGGGAGTCATGGAGTGCCCCCTTCCCTGTCGAAGGATACTATGCGCCACAGGATCACCAAAGTATAGCTTCTGTCCCTCATGAGAATGCTATTTTGGGAGATATTGTGTATGTTTATTGTATAAATACTGGATCTCCAGCATTAGGTGCTCAATGCTCTAGGTCCTTGGATGGCGGCCATACTTGGGACGTACAACAAATAGGCTATCCTACTGAGAGTTTTGGAAACCAATGTTCAGGTTTGCACGGGCATTTAGCAGGAGGGTCTGATGGTTCTATCTATCGAGGAAATCCGTCTTGTGAAGGTCCTGCGGTATATGCTTCTCATGACGGAGGTTATACATGGAGTGAGCATACTATCACCACTGAAATTGGTATGCAAGAAGGGTGGCATTCACACGAAGTTGCTGTTGCTGTTGATGAGGGCGGAAACGTTCATGCAACATGGATTTCTACAGATATGATGCCATGGTACTCATATTCCAAAGATCAAGGTCAAACTTGGAGCAGTCCAGTGATGGTAGCAGCACCTGGAGTTAATGAAAGTGGCTTTCCCACTATTTTTGCCGGTGATTCGGGAAGAGTAGTGATAGGATATATCGGTGAATCTCATGACTGGAATGAATCTGGCGGCGGCGGTTGGTCTGGATACATGGCAATCATGACAGATGCCTTTGCTAAATTTCCTTTAATAACTAGTGTGGCAGTCAATTTACCAACAGATCCATTAGATATTTTACCAGACTGTGGCAATATTAGATGTGGTGGATTTGGAGATTTTATAGATGTAGAAATAGATGATGAGGGGCGCCCATGGATTGCTTTAGCACATAATGCCGCCGGAAATGAAGAAGCCATAATTGGGACTATAATGACTGGTCCTGCAATGTATGGAGAGATTGTACAGCTCCCATTCCTTCCGGAAGGCGGCAACACAACTCTAAAAATGTAGCAGAACACTCATCAGTTCATATGATGTATAGAAAGGGTTGCCGGTAATAATATGAAGGCGGCAGCGACTATAATCGTAATTTTGTTTGCTTCATCAATGATTACAGGTTGTTTAAGCAGTGAATCACAAAAAAATATAGTAGAGGTTTCTATTTTAGATGATATTTGCCCGGATGGATTAGCAAATAATACATGGTATCATTTCCCAAATTCTACAAACATACGTACAATAGAAAATTCTGAATTATCTTCCATATTAATAGGGGAAAATATTCCTATCTGTGCAAAAGGGACATATTATGGAATCGGTGTGTCTACTTTTGAGCCGACAATAGGAATTACTTCTTCAGATAATCTTTTCATGACTAGTTGGGGAAATGGCCCAGGTGGTTCAACTGCCATAATAAGATGTTCAGATATGATTGAAATGGTTGAATTAGAATACACTTGTGAAAATACATACCAAGGTTCTGTTGCTAATAGTAACGATCCATATGTTTATGTCGATCCTTGGACTGATAGAGTGATGAAATTTGACATGCATGCTTTGGCTGGAATGACCGTCGAATGGTCAGACGATGAAGGAGAAACTTGGGGCCCTCTAGGATTAACATCATTTGCTACAGGTTATTCTGTTCAGGATCATCAAACGATTGCTTCATCACCTTACAATGCCCTTTTACATGAGACTACATGGGTATTCTGCGTTAATGGTAATTGGGTTTCGCCACTTTGCTCTACAAGCAATGATGGAGGGTTAACTTGGGGGCCAGAAGTTCCTGGTGCTCCAGCAGATTGTAACAGCGGGGGCCTAACAGGACACATGGTAGGATCCAATAATGGTAATTTTTACCGTGGAAATCCAAGTTGTGATGGAGAGGGGTACTCCATATACCGTAGTACTAATGGTGGATTGACTTGGTCAGAGCATCGATTACCCACTGAAAATACAGGTACTGCTGCAACTTGGAATGCTGAGGAAGCCCAGGTATATCCTGATGAATCCGACAATTTACATGCAATGTGGATGGGTATGGATAATATGCCATATTATTCTTATTCTTTTGACGAGGGAGAATCTTGGAGCAATCCTATGATGATTGCCCCTCCTATTAACCTAAATGGTACGGGTTTTCCTGCCATTGCCGCCGGAGATTCTGGTAGAGTTGCCTTTGCATATCTTGGAGACTCCGGAGGAAATACTTGGAATGGATATATTTCAGTAATGACCGATGCATTTTCTGAAATCCCACTCATCACTACTGTACAAGTAAATAATTTTGGAGATCCTCTTGATACTGAAGTTGACTGTGGATACAATAGATGTGGAGGTTTTGGAGACTTCATAGACATTCTTATTGATCAATATGGTAGACCTTGGTTTGGCCTTTCACATAATATTGTAGATCAAGGCATATATGGCACTATGATGATTGGTCCAAGTTTAAGAGATTCAACAGTTCCGCTAAACCCCCTTCCTGAGGGGGGTTTTTCTACATTGTAATGTTATTTTAGAATAAAATATTTATTGCATAAAATAAAAATCCAAATGCAAACAGGATCATTGCGAAACCACAAATAAATAATGTTATTTTATATGATGAATGAGAAATTTTACCCCTTGTTTTATCAAAAAAATAAGCTATTATTATGGTAACAACTATGTGTGTAAACAAGAAAGATATTGCATAACCAATTGGTGCTAATGGTTCGTGTGCTGCTCTAGCCATTAATGGGCCACCAATTAGAAACCAGAATATATACACATTTGGATTTAATAAATTAGTCAAAATTCCTCTTCTAAAGGAAGTGTTGTATTCATAGTTATTATCAACGAACGATGGAGGATCAGTTGAAAAGCATTCAAAACCCATTTTTATTAAGAAAATTGATCCAAATATAGAAATTATTGCTATGATTGTAGGATTTGAAGAAAACCAAGTTATTGATAAAAGGCTGATGATTATTATTGGTCCGTCAGTGAATATGGGCGCAACTGCCGTTCTTATGCCTGCCCTTAGTCCTCCAGAAAGTGTTTCACGAATGATCATAGTCAATAACGGACCGGGTTTTATTCCTTCTATGACGCCGAGTGAAATGCCCGCAATGATTAGTCCCGAAATTAAATTTAATTCCAAATTAATCCCTTAAAAACATCTTACCTAATAATCTCACTATTTCTAAATATAGCCATGCTAGGGAAACAAGTAAGCCAAAGGCTGCTCTCCACTCAAGTTGTTTAGGAGCACCGCGCAGAACTCCTCTTTCAATAAAATCAAAATCTGCTACCAGCGTTAATGTTGCTATCCCTATAACAAAAAATGAAAATGCTATACCGAGAGGTGTTGAATCGTGTATAACAGGTACCTCAAAACCTGCAAAAAATCCGATTAAAGAGAATATGTATAATATCATTATTGCAACTACAGCTGAACTAACAGCTATTTGCATATTTTTATCCCAGTGAATTAAGCCCATTCTGTATATTATTATCATTACTCCAAGAATTAAAAATGTGATTAACGCTGCTAGTAATCCTAATCCTGGAATACCAGTAGATTGTTCGATTTGCCATGTAAAGCCCCCCAATAAGAAGCCTTCTAGAACTGCATAAGTAGAAATTAAAATTGGACTTGTTGATTTTTTGATACCTATTATAATAACACAAATTATTGAGCCAAAAAATCCTAGAATGGGTAATATGAATGATTCAGGCATTGTCATAGCAGTAGCTATTGCAGCTGTCGCCGTAATTATCAAAAGAAAAGCTGTCTTTTCTGAAACACCCTCTATTGTCATTTTATTGGAAGATTCATTTTCCCACCAATTTATATTTTTATATTTATTTTTATCAAAGGTTGAATCGGATAGAGCGGGGTTTCCGGCACGGTACATTATCTATCCTCATAAGGTGATAATACTCAAAACTTAGGGTAAAAAGGTTAAGCAAATGCTAGTCCATGGCGTTTTCCTGATGTGGCAACTTTGTGAAGAAAGTTTTCAAAATGAATTCTGGGGTATGTAGATCTGCGAATTGAGGAATCACACTTTGCCAATGCATCTAATATTTCTGATCTGATAGTTATTGGCAAAGATAGTCTTCGACCAATAATTACATCATATAATTGATTTATAATATCGTCCGCATCAAGGCCTTGGTTATTCATTAGATTATCTATTTCAGAAATTGCTCCTGACAAAATTTTTCTTTTTTTGCCGCCTTTGTTTTCCCATCTCCATTCAACGACTGCTCCCCTAAGAGCCATTTCTAGTAAATGTCTACTTGACTGTAAAGTTGAGGCTTGAACCAAATTATGAACTGCAGATCTATCTTTAGTCAATTTCCTCATATCTAACAGCTCTAATGTAAAAATCGCTTTTCTCAAATTTCCTTCTGATATATATGTGATATCTTCTAGGACTCCTTTATCGATTTCACAAGAGTTTCGAATTGAAATGTTTTTTAATGTCTCCAAAATAATATTTTTTGGTGTTGAAGGGATTCTTATCATCTGAGCTCTAGATCGTAAAGCATCTATTATCCTAGATGGTGCTCTTGTGACTAAAATGAATCTTGAAGCGTTGCCAACTGTTTCCATCATTCTACGTAAATATGATTGTCGTATATGTCCCAAATAATCGGCGTCTTCAAGGATAATAAGTCTACTTATCGGAATTTTATTGCTATTATTTTCTATTTCTTTTCCTGCTGGTGGAATATCTCCTTCTAATTTTTTAATCATTTTTCGGTCAAATGAGTCGAGACTTAGCATACCTGCTAACGTATCTGAAGAGTTTCCCCCTGGTTTTAAAAATTCTTCGAATTTTCCCATTGCGCCCCTCTGTCTTACTAAATCTCTACATTGTAGAACATGGGTCGTTGACTTCCATCCTGGACCAAGTATTTGCCTGGCATACAATTTCCATGAAATGGTCTTACCAACTCCTGCTGGTCCAGTGATTAAAAGATGAGGAGGGTTTGAAGATAGGCTGGTTGCTTTCAATTTCTTACATACGCTCTCCGGAATAGATATTTCCTCAAATATTTGAGGAGCATTTGATATTAGCCAACTCGGCATATTCTTATCGAACAAGTATTGGGGCTTGAA
>Ga0315320_10001217_pt1 | contig 21427 bp, 19 predicted proteins | sample M140m21515metaG_FD_203458 | JGI IMG/M metagenome (GOLD analysis project Ga0315320, IMG submission 203458) | Ammonia-oxidizing marine archaeal communities from Monterey Bay, California, United States - M1 40m 21515 | ecosystem: Environmental > Aquatic > Marine > Coastal | place: USA: California... | reverse complement strand
ATATTTATTTTATATTTATTTTATATTTATTCTAAAAAGAAGATTATTCAGATAACTGCTTATATATATCAAGTGTTCGGGCAGAAGCATCGGTAGCATTTACAAATTTAGGCATCCAAAAATATGGAACAATTTTTTGACAACTCGCCGATTTATAATATTTGCAAAAAACATCTCTATAATACATTTGTTCCAAGGTGGTTGGTTTATTATATGTATACGGGTTCATATCTGTCAATATTTTTTGTTGAATTTTTTCGCTAATATGACAATATTCTGTATTTTTAACATGATCCTGTATAATTTCAAACCATGATTTGGTTTTTTTACTTACACCATCGCTAAATGCTTCTTTTGTTCTCCATAATACCTCTTTCGGCAATAAATAATTACCATATTTTTCTACAGCCGATCTCATAATAAACTTCTCACATTGTCCATTTTGGTTATGATATCGTAAATTTGGAGAGATAGATAAATAATTTGACACAAATGCTCTATCTAAAAATGGTGTTCTTGCTTCTAATCCATGAGATGATATACTTCTATCTGATCGCAATACATCAAAATAACAAATATCTTCAAGCAACCTAATACACTCTTTATCGAAGTCTAAGGCATCCGGTGCCTTATAAAAATACATATACCCACCCATAACTTCGTCTGCACCATCACCATTAAATATAACTTTTGCATCTGAGTTTTCTTTAATATATTTACAAATTAACCAATTTCCTACACTTGCTCTTACAGTAGTAGTATCATAACTTTCAATTGTCCGAATAACATGAGGAATTGCCGTCAAAAATTCTTCTTCTGACACAACAATCGAATGATGAATAGAACCAATATGATCCGCAACGATTTGTGCATATTTTAAATCTTCACTACCTTCCATACCAATACTCCACGTATGCAAATCACCTTTATAATGTTTTTTAACCAATGCAGCAACTAAACTACTATCTAATCCTCCTGATAATAGACACGCAACCTCCCTATCCGTATTTTCTACTCTTTTTATAATTGCATTTTCTAGATTTATATAGACACTTTTTAATATACAATCATTTTCTTTAGTAAAATGACAAAAATCCCGAATTTGATTGATTTGTTTTTGAGATTCAAGTACAACTTGTTGATCCTTTATTGAAAATGTTATCAAACTACCCGGTTTAACCTGTTTTATGTCATTCGTTAATTCATGAAATCTATCTATATTTTTTAATTCACTCCCCAAAGCATATCCAATTGTTGTTTCCCCGTTATCTGTTTGAATAAATGTATTCAAAAATAAAGGACGCACCCCAAACAAATCCCTAGCCACAAATATTTTATTTTTATTTAAATCAACTAATACAAAAGCATAAACCCCATCCAATAATTTTAATGTATATTCCATACCGTATTTCTCATAACAATATATAATAACCTCGCAATCCGAACCGCTTTTAGGGGTGATATCCAAAAACTCATATAGTTTTTTGTAATTATATATTTCACCATTACACATCAATAATATATTATTTATTTGAAATGGCTGATTTGCTTTTTCATCATGATAACCGTTAATAGCCAATCGATGAAATCCCAAATACATATTATGTTGGAATAAATAATGAAATTGACTATCTTCAGGACCTCTATTTTTACCTTCTAAAAATAGCATTTTAATAACACCATCGCTATATTTCAGATTATTAAATAAAGCAAAAATACCGCACATATATAGGTTATTTTAGGAAATTTCTTTTAACTTATTTTTGTTATCCTATATATATGGGAACAAATCTTCATGATGTACATTACTGTCAAATGGATAGAACAACTGAATTAAGCAATAGAATATCTAATAGAAATATACCAAGTCATCAAATCGGCCAAAGTTATTTCGGAAGACCTGTAGATACATATGCTACATTATTTCCTATGTTAGATTGTCACCAGCCTTCATCTGTAGAGCATGGAAAATTTCCAGTTTATAACCAACATAAGATGTTTAATCCTGGCCAATCAGCACCATTTAATGGTTTTGCAAAAAATGTCGATCTTGAAACTACTTTAAGAAATACAATACATCCACTTCAAAAAGCACCACAAAGTAAATATATTCCAGATACCCAAAGTGATTTATTTCATAATCAATATTTAACACAAACTGAAAAAAAACAACAAATGAAGAATAATCTTCTTTTTCAGAAACAAAATTTCTCTCCCTTTAATCCCAATATGTGTAATTTAGGATATAAATTATTTAATAATCATACAAGAATCCAAACAAAAGATTTACCTTTTTTAGAAGAAGAAACGCGTAAAAAAGAACCTATAAATAATACAAATAATAATACAAATAATGAATAAAAAAGAGAACATAGATTTATTATATTTAACTAATCAACATTTCGTAGGTAAATATGATCAAAAAAAACAGGTTTCTGAAAATTTAAAACAATTCACTGAAGATATGAGTTTTTATAGAAAACGTATTTTTAGTACCACAAAAGACATAATAAGAGGAAAGACTATTAATAATCCTGTTAATAATTCATTTAATAATTATGCACAAGAATTAATAAAATATTTTAAATATCTCGATAAACAAGATATTTTACAACAAGAATATGATGATTTAAAAGAAAAAAATCCAACTAAATTAGATGACAACTTCAACTTAAGCGAAAAAAATCAAATAATTACTAGAGAAACAAAAAAACAAATTAAAACAATTACAGATTATATCCCGATTACAGTAAAAACAAAAAAAAAAAAAATTAATTATCCAAAAAAAAGGGTAATTGATATTAAAAACCCCAAGTTTAGAACAAAAGGTTTGGAAAAAGAAAAATCTAAACAAATTATATGCCCAGAAAAAGAAAAAGACGTACCCAAAAATACAAAAATAAAAGTCGCGGAAAAAATACCTATAAAAAAAAATATAAAAAACAAACCAAAAAACAAACCAAAAAACAAACCAAGCGTAAAAAAAGATCTGGTCTTAGAAATTCTGGCAAACATGTAAAAAAATATAAAACTGAAAAGTGTGCACCTAAAACTAAAGATGACATATTGGGATATACATGTTATAGTTCTTCTAGTTTGCACAAAATGAAATCTATTTGGAATACAAAACATCCTGATTTAAAAATTAATAGTAATAATCCGAAAACGATTTGGGAAAATTTGCGTTTTATTTTTAAAAAAACATGTAAAAAGGAAAGTTGTTGGTTAAAACATAAATGTTTTAATGAAAATATTTCATTGGATATAAAAGAAAACACATTTGCACCCACTGCTCCTGAAGAATGGAAAAAAAAACCGGATGAATGGTTATCTAGTATAGAGATCATGGAAGTTATGAAACAATATGAAAAATCATACAAATGTTTTGAATTCATAGGGCCGTCGCCTATTGATTATGATAAACATTTATCGTATGGTGAATGCGTATGGGAAGAATTATGTAAATTTAGTTTAAAAGATAATATTAATAAGGGGAAAAAGAAGGTAGGTGTAATTTTTAATTTAGATAAACACGATAAGGAAGGATCACATTGGGTTGGTCTTTTTATTAATATCAAAAAGAGTATGATTTATTATTTAGATAGTTATGGAGAGAAAATACCTGGACAAATAAATAAATTTGTTAACAAAATTAAAAAACAAGCCAATGCTTTAAATTTAAAAAAATTCACATTACGTGAAAATAGAAGAAGACACCAATTTAGTGACAGCGAATGTGGTATGTATAGTTTATATTTTATTATTTATATGTTAAAAAATGATAATTTTGGAAAATTTACAAAACAGCGCATTAAAGATGATTACATGAAAAAATTAAGAAAAATGTATTTTAATCATTAACTTTTTAGAAAAAAGTTATCAAAAAGTTCTTTTGAGAACTTTTGTAAAACTTCACATATTTTTAATTAAAAAATTAAAAATATGTATTTGCACACATATTTTAGATCCGGATAACCTGATTTGAACAAGTGACCAATCGATCTACAGTCGACCGCTCTACCAACTGAGCTATATCCGGCGACTTTAAGAATGTATATATATATTCAGGTAAAATTAACCATTCTAAAATTATTTTACAAATTATATTTGTGAAATATGTTTAAGTTGTAATAAAGTATTATTATATTCTTAGCATGAAATATAAATATTTAAATATATTTTTATTTAAATATTTTAATATATATTAAATATTAATGTCTGTTAATTCAAATATAAATAAAGAATTACTTTTTGATTTATTATCAAGTGTTGTTGATGATAATGGGTTTTTGATCGATATTTTTACTTTACAATCGTTTCTTGATAAAGAATGCGATATATTTGAAAAAAATAAATCACAATATAACAGTTTATCTGAAATCAATAAGATTATATTAAATAATACTTATAAATTTCTACTGGAGAACCAGTTAAAAAATACTACTAGTATATCTGTTATTAATGAAGTTGATTTATTTGATAATAAATTAAATGATAATTTTAAAATAGCCAAGGAAAATTTTGAGAATACCATAACTCTTAAAAAACCTGACGAAATAAAATTTAAAGATGAAATAGATTATGATTTACCTCCTGAAAATCTAGAAAATATAATGAACCAGACACTAGCAGATAGAGCTAATGAATTAAATAATATTACACTAAAATATTCAGATGAAAATAAAAAAAAAGCAGAAAATTGGATAAATAAAGATAATACCTCAGATGATACCATAAATACAAGTGATAGCAGTGATAACGGTGATAACACTTTACATAGACCAAAAAAATCTGTTAGTTTTGAAGAACCAGTTGAAACTTTTAATTTATTTAATAAATTAAAAAAAAAACAAGATATAAATCCCCAATTATTAACTCAAATAAACAAAAAATTAGATAAATTATTATCACAGCAAAAACTAATATTAGAATTACTATCTATACCAAAGTCTGCAAGTGATGATTCTTCTGCAAGTGATGATTAAAACTCAAGATCCCCTACCTTTAAAAATCGTGCTTTTTTAGGATCTTTTGGATTTACTTCTGTTCTACCTATTAAGATTGGATTTACGTCTATATTTGTTTTTGCAGCCATATAACTATCATAATCATAAATTTCTCCTAATTTTTTGTTTGATTTATTATAAGGTTTAATAATTCTTTCAATACCTTCTAATTTAATTTTATAACCTTTCCATTTGATAACTTTTCTATTAATTTTAGTTATTTTCTCTTTTTCTTCATTACTATAAGATGGTTTGTACGAAAAATTAGAAGGGGGTGCATTCCCAAATGAATAACATGCGATACCTTCTTTGGCATTTGATCCTATATGAATAGCGCAATCCATTGATGATTCTTTAACAGCACGTAAAATACCAGAAGTAATATTTTTTTTAATCTCTGAAATTTCATAAAGGGCCTCATCTGTAGTAATAGTAGAAGAACCATACATTCGAATAGCCTCCTCCTCATCTAATTTACTTTTATCTTTTGTTTTTAATTCTATGGAAACAGATGGCTTTTTTTCTTCTTGTGTTTCTCCATCAGGATCCCCATCAAGTTGTTTTTGAGTAAAAGTCATTAAATACATAAAAACCTCCACCGTTTTGTATTTTTCATCAAGCGCCTGGTGACTACAAATACGTCTGGCTCTGCCTACTACTTGTTCAGTTCGGACAGGGTGCCAATAAGGTTCAACAATGTGTACATATCTGGTATTTCTCAATGTAATACCTTCTGATCCACTACTTGTTATCATAAGTACCTTTATAATTTCTCCCATGTTGTTATTTGCAGCCATTTTTCTTAATTTAGATGCAAGAGAACTAGGTATAGAATCCCAAGTACCATTAAAAATATTTCTTATAATTTCTTTTTCATCTGCATCTTCCGTACCAGTATATAAAGCAAACGTCGGTTTACCAATATCTTCTTCTGTCATATTAATATCCCATAAACCCGCACTATTCTTTTTAATTTTAAATCTAGCAAATCCATTAGCCTCCAATATCATTGAAAAAATACCAATACCCTCGACAGTTCTAAATTGTGAATAAATTAAATGTAACCCTGCATGCTGTGGATCAATAATATTCTCTAATAATTTCAAAAATTTTGGACCGTATTTTTCCAATCCTTCTTTATTAAAAAACTTATGTGAAAATTTTTTTAATAGACCCATAGCTTTATTTATTCTATCTTGGTAATTATTATTTGTATTTTCTTTTATAATTTGCTGAATTTCCTGAGATTCATCTTGATCATATCGACCATCAATATTATCTAATCTATCTTTAACATTTATACCATCTAATAAATCTTCATCAACACCTTTAATATTCATTTCATCTTTTGGGGGATCTTTTGTTGAACTCTTTGGGGGATCTTTTGTTGAACTCTTTGGGGGATCTTTTGTTGAACTCTTTGGGGGATCAGATATTAAATCTTTTATTTTCTTGTTTTCTTTGGGCATAGGACGAGATAATAATACAGTTTCCCCCTCATCATCTTCTACTAATTCATTTGGAAATACAAAATTACAAAATGCTCTTGAAAAAATTCTATATGTAGATGTTGTTTCTCCATAAATACCTGAATCTCCCGCCTTTTTCTTTTTTTTAGCATTTCGAGATTCTTCTTTTCTCTCGGCATTACGAGCATCTTCATAAGCACCCAATTGAAAATGGCTCATTGGAATTTTTAAAACATGCAAATCCGTTTCTTCGTTATATCTAGGTAAAAGCGACTCTTGTGCACTTCTAAAATAAGATGTAAGTCCTAATATACGTCTTTTTAATAAATTTACCTCTTTTAATACACCAAATTTTCCCTTTGTTGTATCTATAAAGAGAGAATTAAAATCTTCTAATTTATCTGGCAATGCTTTATGCTTTTCTATTTTAATACCCTCATTTAACATTTCAATATTATTTGTATTTAATAATTTAGAAAGTTTTCGTAAGAAATATCTCTCCCCTTTCTCGCCTTTTTCATTTTGAGAAACTCCCTTATATTTATCTTTGCTCGTCCTATTAATAAATCCAAATGGATTTCGCGTAATCACTAATATATTATTAGTCGATTTATATTCAATATAATCTACTAACCTATTTTTTTTTAATATACTCATTATCTTTTTTTGATTTATTTTTCCCCCAGATTTTGAAGTACGAAGCGGTATATAATATGTTTTAATATACCCTCGTAATATATTAAAAAGTATTCCAATTTCATTAGGATAATTAATAATTGGCGTTCCTGTTAAAAATACAATTCTACAATTTTCAGCATCTAACAATAACTCATATAATTTCATTGAAAGTGATTCTTTCTTTTTTGTTAATTTATTTACGATTCTACTCACAAAATTATGAGATTCGTCAATAATAACGACTTTATTATCAAACGGATTAGATGTTTTATGCATTTCTTCGGAATCTTTAATAAGTTTATCCAAGTGATCATTGCGAATACCATTATAATTAATAAATCTGTATTTTTCCTGGATCATTTTATTTATTTGATTATCAATTGATTTTTGATCTTCAGAACTCAAAGTATCAAAATTCGGTGGTTTTTTATCAACCATCCATGCACCTCCCTTTTTCCTTACATCTTCAACTGGCAAATTAAGTATTTCACTTAATGCTTTCTCAATATGTAAATTCCCACTAGTTTCGATAAATTCCCAGAATTGATTTATTTTATATAAACTATCTCCACAATTTTTTAGTTCACTAACATAATTCATACGTAGAGATGCGGGGGTCATAATAATAATTTGGTTTGTATTTTTTAGTCCTTCTGCAATACCTATAGATGCGCATGTTTTTCCTGCACCCAACCCATGATATAACAGTAAACCTCTATAAGGGCTATAAATATTAATATAATCACGTACAATTTGTTGATGGATCATTAAACTAAACTTGGTTGATTTCGATTGTCTATCACAACTAACATCGTCTAGAGTTTGCTTTTTTAATTTATCAGCATAGGGTCTATATAATGAATTTAAAAAGTTTATAAATATTTCACGATTATTCATATAATAAGATGGCGCTTTAATGAAAATATTAGGATCTTTTTTTCCCAATCTATCTCCTAATGGTTTATCACCTACCTGTATCATAGTAGCAGGCATTTCTAAATTTACAGTTTCTATTGTGGGTTTGTTTAATTTTTTTGTTTCATTTTTTGTTTCTTTTTTTGTTTTTGTTTGTTGTTTTGTTTCTTTTTTTGTTTTTGTTTGTTGTTTTGTTTCTCCTGTAGGCATAGTCATCCTAGTTGTTAATTTAGTAACAGTCTTTCCTTTTGAACTTATTTTTGTAATTCCAGGTCTAGATATTTCACCCACATCTTCTTCTACATCTTTTAATGTATTTTCAATAGGTTCCTCTGTGTTTTCTTCAATTAAAGATAATTTTTGGGGAAATTCTGTTTTTTTTATTTGAGCAGGAATAGACATATCCTGTGCGTCACCATCTTGACGACTTTTACTTTCATCACTCATTGTTTTGTAGGTTTTATTTTTAGTCATTTTCAATCTTTCTCTAAACTCACTCATATCAGGAGCATCATCAGTTTTATCCATAATTGTTGTTTCTACACGAACTTCTCCTTTTTTGGGCATTTTAATTCCTATTTTTGCCATTTTAACTGGATTTTTTTTTTTCCTTAATTTTGCAAATAAATTTTCAGACATCTATAAATTTTAATGCTAAAAAAACTTTATATTTTAATATGTTATATTTTAATAAAATATAACCTATTTTTTGGGCTATTATGATAACTTATCTATAGCCATTCTACATGCGGATTGTTCGGCCTTTTTTTTAATTTTATGTTTATCATGTGATAATAATATAACCATTTGTTTACTAGGATTATCTTCGAGTAATTGTTTAACATTATCTAAAGGTTTATTATTATTAGAAAATATTTCAATCTTTAAAATATTACTATCTGATGGTTCAAATTCGTGCGCCTTTACATTTATACCCAAATAAACTCCCATATGATATCCTTCGTTTTCATCCCATCCAGAAACTTCTCTATATATTGGTGTAACTTGAAAGGCCTTTTGTAACATTACCTGTAATATATTTTTGTAATTATCATCATTTTGAATTAATTCCGTCCAATTCACGTGATTATCAAAAATACTCTCCACAAAAATTTGGGCTATTTGAAATCCTGGACCCGTCACAAAAACATTATCAAACCACTTATCATCATCATGTATATCTATTTTATTGAAATCTAAAAAAAGAGCACCCAAAAAACTCTCAAATAAACAACCCAATTTTTTCAAATTAGTACGAGTTTTCTTTTCTTCAGCATTTGCAGAAATAATATACCATTTATTGAGACCCATTTCATAAGCCATTCTACCAATAGATTCATTTTTAACTAAAGCAATCTTCTTTTCCGTCATAAATCCCTCATTCTCTTTTGGGAAGCGTCTGTACAAATAGTATTTTGTAATCAACTCTAAAACACCATCCCCTAAAAATTCCAGACGTTCATTCGATTTAGTCCGCAATCTCATGCAATTGGTTGGTTGATCCACAATAATAATTCCATTTTCTTCATTTTCTAATTTTGGACGTTTACAATAAGACTTATGCACAAACGAGCGTTTATATAGATTAATATTATGTACCCTATCTGGTACGCCATATTTCTTTAAAATATCGCATACCTCACTTTCTGTAATTTCTTTATTTCGCTCATTATACGGATTAAAAATTAATTCTTCATCTTCTTTATAAATATCACCGTCTTGCATAAGAGATTTATCAGTCATTTAATAAATAATGTTAATGTCTTTCTATATACGTTCTACAAATATTTACCATCGAGATTGGCGCATTTTACAAAATTAGAACTAAACATAAGATCTATAAGTTCTACATAACTTATTTAAGTATTTCACATATTAAGAATAATATATGAAATTAAAAGTAGACTATCGTGAAAAAAAACTTATAAAATTACTAGAAGTTTACCTTATCCAATTCAACCTTAATAATATTATTATGACGGTTGAATCATTAGATGTTGGAGATATGATTATTTGCGACGATAATGATATAGAAAAACTTATTATAGAAAGAAAAAGTCTTAACGATCTCGCAAGTTCTATAAAAGATGGACGTTATATTGAACAATCTTTGCGATTGTCTCATTTATCTCTCCACAACCATAATATAATTTATCTTATTGAAGGTAATTTATCAACGTGGACTAATAAATACAAAGTACAGGCCAATACTTTACACAGTGCAATCTTTAGTATTAACTATTATAAGGGATTTTCTGTACACAAAACAAATGACATAACCGAAACGGCAGAATATGTATTACGAGTTTGTGACAAGTTAAACAGATCCACAAAAAAAGTTCAATATTATCTTGATGGAGAGATAAATGATAATATAAAAAAAACAGAGACTAATTATGTAAATGTTATTAAAAAAGTAAAAAAAGACAATATTACGCCTGAAAACATAAGTGAAATTATTTTAAGCCAAATTCCGGGTATTAGTGCAAAAACTTCTAAGGTTATTATTGATAAATTTGGGTCTCTCTATCAATTACTAGATACCTTGAATAAAGATCAAAAATGTATGGATGGTATTTGTTTTACAACGGGAGATGGAACACAAAGAAAGATCTCCAAAACAGCCATAAGAAATGTTGTGCAATATTTATTATACCAAAAATCTAACATCATCAAAATAGATACAAATTAAGAAAAGCATAAATTAATTTAATAATTTCATTATATATACAATGAAATCAAAAGATATTGTTTATACTTTAGGATATATAGCATTATTTTGTATAGCATTATACTTTGTATTTGGACTATTAAAAATAAGCGGACAAGGATTATCTAGTATGGGATTGGAGGGAGATATTATAGAAGGTATGTCAGATAAAAAAAAAGAAAAAGCATTAGATAAATTAGATAAAATTATTGAAAAAAAAAAAAAAGAATTGGAAAAAAAACAAGAAGATTTTGATCCAGATGAATTTAGCGATAAAATTTCTGAACTAATGGATATAGACAAAAAATTGGCAAGACAACAGTTTATAGAAGTAATCGCAAAAGATGGGGTATCTAGTGCTATACCAGCGATACAAACAGCAGCAACGTACTATCCATTAGGTGCTTTATCTATGGCAATCGATCCTGAAAATATTCTAAATGATTCATCTGGTTCATCAATGTTTTAAATTTTACCATCAAAATAATTTTTTAATCTTTCAAAAACGGTGAAACTAATTGCATTTACTATAACAGATCTACTTGCTGCTATAGGATATCCTTTCCAAAAATTCCCCATTTTAATGGCTTCCTTTATTGTAATTCGTTGTGCTATTTGCCTAGAACGTATTACATCTAATGGATAACTTGCCGTCCAATTTGTTAATCCTGCTGTGCCACCCGCTATCAATGAGTTATATTGTAAATCATCCCGCATCCAATGATATGTACCAAAATAAAGAGAAAGAGCAAACATTTCCCTAGCCATTGTCATTTGAAATCCCTTCGAGCCCTTAAACATCGACATGCTTACCGATTGATTGGTTTGTTTTTTTATTGTAAAGGTATCTATAAAATATATCTGGGGTGTAACAATAATTCCAGCCAATACTCCAGATAAAAAATAATTATTCGTATATTTATATGTTCTTTCCTTAATAGGAAACACCATCATATTAAAAAATGTACCTGATGCAAGCGGATACCTTATCCCCCTATAATAATGTCGCAAAGGTAAACCATACCATTTTTTTTTATTTTGTATTAATATTTTTGCTGTATTTAAAGGATGACCTATTAATGTTTCACTTATTCCAACACCAAATGCAGATATAATATCAATCATTGAATTTTATATACATAATTATATTTAATTTTTCAAATATAATTATTACCATAGATGTAAACAATTATTTCTTAGCATATGTCACAGGGTCATCAACTTGATCAAGTATATTTCTTGTGCGACCGGTAAATTCACCATTTTCTATTGCTTCTTGTGTAAACTTGTGGCCTTTCCAGTTTGCATCCATTGGATTTGGACTTCCATCTTCTTTCGTCATTGTAATATTGTCTAAAGGTGTTTTAACACCTATGCGTTCATCGTTTGGGTCAAATCCTGCAAAATTGTTTTGATTATATGGTGGATCATCGCGATTTGAATCTAATAAAAGTCTTTCTTGTGCTTGTTTATAATAAGGGTCTGCTGCAAATCCTAAATCTTGATTTAGCGGATCTCCAGACATTCTATATCCTCGATTGTTTTGCGTATCATAAGATTGTTCGTAATATAACATTGGGCAATTTACACCAACACGTTGGGCCCATTGTATGTATTCGGCATATTCTTCTAAATTATTAAAAACAATTGGATTTACACCAGGGATTATTGCTTTTTTTGAATTCATTAAATGCAATTGTTTACCTTTTTTAATAAGCATATCTGGACATTGAGAAGAGGATACATTAAACCCTTCGACAATATCTTCACTTTTATATGTTAGACAAAATAACAATCCTAAAATAAAAACACCACTAACAACAACTAGTTTATTATTCATATATATATAGTTCAATAAATAAATTTCTCATCTTAGTTTAAATGAAAATCATAAAAGTAACCCCAGATAACATTAATAGTTTTAATAAAGAGATAAAAAAACCAAATCTTATTGCGTTTGTTAAAATTTACAGCAATTCATGTGGTCATTGTAAAGCAATGGAATCGGATTGGACACAATTAGAAAATGAATTAGAAAATGAAGATATAAACGGACTTTTAGCAAGTATATCTTCTGAAGATATTGAGAGTGCTGACTGTGATACTGATAATAGAGGAGTTCCTACATTAAGGGTGTTTGAAGGTGGTAAACGAATAATGGATTATGAAGGTAAGAGAACAACTGCTGATATGAAATTATTTTTTAAGAATTTATTAAAAAAACAAAAAGGTGGTGGAAAAAAATACCGAAAAAAAAGAACTATAAAAAACGTTTTAAAGAAAAGTTTACAAAAACGAAAAAAAAGAAAATCACGCAGAAGAAAATCACGCAGAAGAAAATCACGCAGAAGAAAATCACGCAGAAGAAAATCACGCAGAAGAAAATCACGCAGAAGAAAATCACGCGGAACATAATTTAGGAATAAAATAATATTTTTATATATATATAAATAATGGTTAAACGTAGAAAAACGCGTAAAAAGAAAGGAGGATCCGATTGTAAAAATTTTAATAATAACTGTGCAGTTTGTGTATCAAATGCTGATCCACAATGTGTATTTAATAGAGAATCCAAGGTGTGTAGCAAAGAGACATTTAGAAAAAAAATGCGAAACAAATGGATGAAGACATGTAACGGAAGTGATCTTCCAGAGGCTGAAATTGTTGCTGCAATTGTCAACCCATTACGACAAACTTCACCAGGAGGAACGCAATATGTTAACGCAGATGGGGTAGATGATCTTAGAACACCCTCTGAACAAAAGAGAGGAGAAAGTAAAACTGTTCCATTTGTTCCATATGCAAACAATAATGATGAAGATGATGAGACCAATAGACAAAAAAGAGAAAAACGAGAGAGAAGAAGAAGAAGAAATGAAAGAATTACAGGACTTTTAACTCGTAATGGTGTCGTAAATGATAAAAGTAATTTGGAGGGCACACCTTGTATTACACAATGTGAGCATAAAGGATGGTGCGAAAAAGGGAGTAAGTTTTGTGATTGGGAAAATTATTGTTATCCGTCAAACAGAAATGGAGATGGGAAGTTGCAAGTAGACCAAGGTGACGAGATCGACATTGTGTACGGGGATTCTGAAAAACAATATTGTGATAAACCTAATAATCGGGGTGGTAGAAGAAAATCACGCAGAAGAAAATCACGCAGAAGAAAATCACGCAGAAGAAAATCACGCAGAAGAAAATCACGTGGAAGAAAATCACGTGGAAGAAAATCACGCAGAAGAAAATCACGCAGAAGAAAGAGAACGCGTAAACGAGAGGATTAACTAATGCTGGCAAACTAAAAAGTAATGCTATGATTTCTTCTGGAATGCTGAGAGGGGATGATGATGAATTTAGAAGCGATAGTAGTAGATTATTACAAGACATAAGATCTTTACTAAAAAAAGAAGAAGGTTTAAAAGATCTTAAATTAATGGGCGGTCGTAGAAAAAACTTTTTTAAGAAAAACAAATTAAACATGAGATCCCGTAGAAAACAAAAGAGTTTTAAGAATTAATAATTATATATTATCAATATGTTTGGCTAAAATCTTTTCCATGGGTAATTCAGGGGTGAAGTTTTCCCATCTTGCATATATTGTATTAAAACACCCACACATTGGACAATCGCATTTACTTTCCGAAAATTCTTCTTCCTTATATTCATTATCATCTATAATAATTTCCTCACTATTTTCTTCTTCTCTAATAATTTCTTGAATTTTTTTCTTCATTTCATCACATTGTTCCATCATATTAGGACGATTTTTCATAAAGAATACTTCCAACATTAAGCCTCTCTTAATATCTTCAGAAGTTAATTCCTTTCTTTTTGCATGCTTAACATATATATCAGCACTCTTTATTGCATTTTCCATAAAAACCATCACAATACTCCCCACATTTTCAAGAGTATCATCTTCACTTTCCAAATTATCAAATCCTGATTTCATAAATGAGTAGTCTGTCATTTATGATATCTTAATTAATTAGTTTTAAACCCTGTCTCATATTTTACATTCAATTTTTTATGATCTCATGTTTAATTATCTCATGTTTAATTATCTCATGTTTATTATGATCTTATTTTAAATAAAACCCTTTAACATGTTTCTTAGCATAACATGTTGATTTATAATGTCCATTTCTTCCACATCTATGACATTTTGATGATGATTTTTTATTTTTTTTCTTTTTTATTGGTCTCCAACAATTATAATCATATTCAGAAGTATAAAATGTTCCGTCCCTATGTCCAATATAGTTATCAGTTTCCTCATATAGTTCTCCATCACTCCATAAATATGTATCGCCATCAAATGAATACAACCCATCATCTTTATCTGCAAATGCTTGTTCTAAGTTATCAATAGTTAATTCTTCTTCGCCTTCGTCTTCATATTGATTTTTTTTTACTTTGCAATGAACATTTTCGTGAAATCGTACACCATTATAAGTTTCAAAACTTTTTTTACAATAAGAACATGACAACGAATCGTCATCGCTCTCAACTTCAACTTCGTCAGCACTTTCATAATCTTTTGAGAGTTGTAGAAAATGTTTATTTTGTTCCGAGTATTTGTTTTTTGTACAATTTTCAATAAAATGACCTTTCTCTCCACAAGAATGACAACAATCAGTCGAACTTAGTATCATTCTTTCAATTGCGTTTCTATTTTCTATTGATAGGTCACATCTACAAAATGACCCGCCTCTCACATTATCAATACCATATTTTGACATATATTTTAATGTATATTTATCTTCATCAAAATCATCACAGTCTGGAAATAATCCTATAATTTGGAGCGGTTTGTATTTTTTAGTCCAATAACATCCCCCATCTTTAAAATGTGTATCTATCCGAAATTTCGGGTTTTCTGTTTTGCCCACATAGTACTTATAATTTTTCAATCTTAATATATAAATAAAGACCATTTTTTATTTTATGTTGTTTAATTACTTTTATTTCTATTTGTTTTTTTTATTCAATTTTTCAATATACGCAACATAATCTTATTTTGATCATTCGTAACATTTATATTAGTATTAATGTTTTTTGCGTGAAAATCATATAATTTATCACCAATTTCTCTCCAATAATCTTTATTTTCATATAAGTTAATTTTTAATTCTAATTTTAAAGCATCATCCTTAGTAATTGTAATTAAATCAATACCATTTGTTATGGTTTGTTTTTCCATATATAGATATTAAATTAATTGTCTTTATTATGATCTTATGTTTAATATAATCTTTATGTTTAATCTTATTTTAAATATTACATGTTTGATCATCAGACCACCGGCTCATCGTCGTCCGGTTCGCCACGTTGAATAAGAAAATTATGAAATTTTCCCGATGGCATACTATTAAAACTGTTGGGACACAATGAATTTGTTTCCTTCACCCCCCAAATTAATGAATATAAATACGTTAACATATATTATTTTCGAACATTGTTTATTTTACAAAAAAAATTAATAACTTTGAACATTCCTAAAAAGTTTCAATGATTACATATCCAAATTATTGCATTTTCTCCCATCATTAATATTTGCCCCATATCACAATCATGAATATGAAAATGTATATGATTGGCCTTATCTAATAAACTCTCAAATTTATATGTGGTTAGATGGGTAATAAGTGTTTTTTTCACTTGCTCACATATTTGTTCTACATTATCAATGTAATCCATATCTATATAAACTTCAAATCCCTGAAATATTTTATCTGATATTTTACATATAATCACAGTCATTATATTAACTTATAAAACTTATTATTTAATATAAAATTGAAAAATAATAAACATAATTTTATTATATCATATAAAAAATGTCATTACCTGAATTCAGGTTATTTGATTTTCAAACATATAATAGAGATGATGTCATTCAAGAGGCCGGTACAGATGATAAGAACTTTACTATAAAAATGTTCGGTATGAATGAACAACGAGAAACTTGTTGTATTCATATTGAAAATTTTCGCCCATTCTTCTACGTTCTTATCCCATCTAATTGGAAAGGGCAACATATAACACAATTCAAACAATATATACGGACTGAGTTAGGAGATTTTGCCGAGAATTCTTTATTAAGTGTTGAAAAAACCAAAATGGAAAAACTTTACGGGTTCAATAATCATAAAAAACTTGCATTCTTGAAATTAAGTTTTAAAAATGAAGCAATATTCAATAAAACTAAAAAACTATGGTATACTCAGCATAAAAATTATAAAAAAACTACATTGAAAAAAAACGGTCTTCTATTCGAACTAACAAACGATCATATTCATCTTTATGAAGCAAGTCTCCCACCATTGTTAAGATATTTTCACATACAAAATATAAGTCCTTCTGGTTGGATAGGGTTTAATAACCAGCCAAAAAAAATCAAAGAGAAACATACAAATTGCCACCATGAATTTATAACAAATTTTGATAATATTGTACCGTTGTTAGAAAAAGAGGACGCGATTCCTATGAAGATTATGAGTTATGATATTGAGGCTTCTTCAAGTCATGGCGATTTTCCAGTACCAATTAAAACATATAAAAAACTCATTGGTGAAATTATTCAGCATTGGACAATACACAAAAAAGAAATATCTAAGATGACTAAATCACAAAAAGAACGTTTATTTATTGATTTAGTATGTGCTGCATTTAAATATGGTAAACAAGAAGGAATTAGTAGAATTTATCTTTATAGCAAAAAGGATAAACCCAGTAAGAAAGATTTAATACAGAAAATTCAAATACTCATTAAATATAAACTCGAAAAACTATTAAAAAGAAGAGTTGGAAAAGATTTCAGAAAAGATGAATATTGGGAAAAGAAAAAATGGGAAGCAATGGATAATGAAGAACAGGCTCTATATAGAGACTGGAATATTTATATACCTTATGATTTCAAAAATAATAATATCATTCATGTTCTAGGAATGAAATATGATGCTGGTAAGAAGTTGGAAATTCTCGACAAGGCGTTCGAATGGAATGATAAAAAAAAATTACAATCATATGAATTTCTTCCAAAACTGGAAGGAGATAAATGTACCTTTATTGGAAGTACCTTCTTAAACTTAGGGGAGAGAGAACCTTATTATAATAATATGATTGCATTAGGTGAGTGTTCAGACACCCCCGAAGTTGAAAATAGTGAAATTGTTTGGAAAAAAAAAGAAAAAAATGTTTTACTTGAATGGACTAAATTAATTCAAGAAGAAGATCCCGACATCATCATTGGATATAATATTTTTGGTTTTGATTGGAAGTTTCTCATTGATAGAGCAAAAGAATTAACAACAGAAAAACAAAAAGTTCTAGATGAATTTTTAGTATTAGGTAGAAATAAAGACGAAATTTGCGAAATTAAAGAAACATCAACAACAGTTGCTAGTGGAACATATGAATTGGTATATGTTAAGATCCCGGGTAGAATACAAATAGATCTTTATAATTATTTCAGAAAAAATGAAAATCTACCTTCCTATAAATTAGATTATGTCGCTTCTTATTTTATAGGAGATATCATCAAAGATTATACAAATCAGGAAGATAAATGTATTGTATCTTCTAAAAATCTAACTGGACTTAAAAAAGGGCACTACATATGCTTTGAAATTATTGGACATTCAAGTAATAAATACAAACATGGTAAAAAATTTATTATTGAAAATATTGATTTTGAAAATAAAACATTTGTAGTGAATGATACCATCGATATTGATAAAAAGAAGAAAATCCGATGGTGTTTGGCAAAAGATGATGTAACACCTCAAGATATTTTTAGACTTTCAAATGAAGGACCGGATGAAAAGGCAATCGTAGCCAAATACTGTTTTCAGGATTGTAATCTAGTCCACAACCTGCTTTTCAAAAATGATATATTTACGGCCATGGTAGAACAGGCTAATATTTGTTCGGTACCTATAGATTTCGTAGCAATGCGTGGTCAGGGGATAAAATTGTTATCATTTATTGCAAAAGAATGTGCAACCAAGAAAATGTGTATGCCGGTTATGGCAAAAAATAAAACTAATGATGGTTATGAAGGAGCAATTGTATTACCGCCAAAACCCGGATTATATATTAATGATCCGGTGGCAGTTTGTGATTATTCATCTCTATATCCGAGTTGCATGATTAGCGAAAATATTTCACACGATAGTAAGGTTTGGACAAAAGAATATAATTTGGATGGTAAACTTATAAAAATTACAGGAGAGCAAAATAATAATGGAGACTTTATTTATGATAACATTGATGAATATAAGTATGTAAATATCACATACGACACGTATAAATATGTGCGTAAAACAACCAGTGCAAAGGTTGATAAAATTATTTGCGGAAAGAAAATTTGTCGGTTTGCACAATTTCCCAATAATGAAATGGGCATTCTTCCAACAGTATTGGAAGAATTGTTAGCATCCAGAAAAGCAACAAGAAAACTCATCAAATATAAAACAATTACTACTAATGATGGAAAATCATTTACCGGATTGATCAGTAGAGAGGAAGACACGACTACGATTTTACATGAGAAAGGCAATAAAACAATTATTGAAAACGCAAACATTGCCTCAACTGAGGATACATATGATGATTTTATGAAAAATGTCTTTGATAAACGTCAATCAAGTAAAAAGATCGTTGCCAATTCGCTTTATGGTCAATGCGGTGCTAAAACAAGTAGTTTTTATGATAAAGATATTGCTGCATCTACGACGGCAGTAGGTAGAAAGTTGCTTTTATATGGAAAAAGAATTGTAGAAGAATGTTATGGTGATATTGTTGTTGAAACGAAAAATCATGGAAAAGTTAAATCAAATGCCGAGTATGTTTATGGCGACAGTGTTACCGGTGATACGCCATTATTACTTAGAAATAAAAATACCAAACAAATAGAATTTAAACAAATAAATGATTTACAAAATGATAAATGGATGTGTTATGATGGATTTAAAGCAGGAGAAAGTAATCGCAAAGAAAAACAACAGAAATATGTCGATAATTATGAAATTTATACATCTAATGGATGGTCTAAAATAAACAGAGTTATCAGACACAAAACAACTAAAAAGATTTATAGAGTTACAACACATACGGGAACAGTAGATGTAACAGAAGATCATAGTTTATTGGATGAAAATCTGGACAAACTAAAACCTAAAGATGCAAAAATTGGCATACACTTATGTCATAAGTATCCATCATTTGCAAATAAACAAAGAAAAACCAAACTGAAAGATTTTCTAGATTACACAGAAGATATACAAAATAAATCATTGGGTGAAAAACGAGCATTTATTTATGGATTCTTCTTTGGAGATGGTAGTTGTGGTAAATATGATTGTCCAAGTGGGTTAAAATATAGTTGGGCATTAAATAATGCCGATTATAAATTATGTTCAAAATTACAAAGTTTATGTATTGACATATTTGGGTGTCATTTTAAAATTAACAATACTCTAAAAAGCAGTGGTGTATTTAAAATAACACCTTGTAGTGGAATAAATTCAAAAAGGACAAAATATATGTGTCGGTTATTTAGAAATGAATGCTACAACAACGATAAATTAAAAATAGTGCCTATTGATTATTTAAATGCAACGGATGAAATTAAATTTGCATATCTGTCTGGATATTATGCAGCAGATGGTTCAAAATGTAAAAACGAAAAAACAAAAAATATTCGTTTGAGTAATAAAGGCAAAATAGGTAGTGCAATGTTATTTTATATGTTTAAATCTATTGGGTTTAACGTGTCGGTGAATACTAGAAAAGATAAATTAAATATTACAAGATTAACAGTTACTTCGGGAAAACAAAGAAAACACCCACATGTGCTAAAAAAAATAGATCAAATTTATACAATTGAAAACAATGATTTTGTATATGACATTGAAACTGAGACTGGTAATTTTAATACTGGTTATCCTCTTATTGTTAAAAATACGGATTCAGTATTCTTCTCTTTTAAACTTACTACATTAGATGGAGTGAGAATTATTGGAAAGACCGCATTGGAAATTACAATTGAATTGGCTATTGAAGCGGGAAAGTTGGCAAGTAAATTTCTAAAAGGACCACATGATCTGGAATATGAAAAAACGTTTGACCCATTCTTATTACTTTCCAAGAAGAGATATGTGGGTATGTTGTATGAGACAGATGTAAATAAATGTAAGATGAAATCTATGGGAATTGTATTAAAAAGGCGTGACAATGCTGCATGTGTTAAGGATTGTTACGGAGAAGTGGTTGATATTCTTATGAAGGGTGGAACGGTTGATCAATCGGTTGAATTTGTGAAAGGTTATTTGCAAAATATGGTAGATGAAAAAATAGATATTAGTAAGTTGATTATTACAAAATCATTGAATGGTTTTTATAAAAATCCAGAGGGTGTCGCACATAAAGTATTGGCAGATAGAATGGGGAAACGTGATAGTGGTAACAAACCTTCAGTTGGTTCTAGGATCCCATATGTTTATATCAAAACCAAGGGAAAAGTCAAATTACAGGGAGAACGAATAGAAGATCCGGACTTTATAAAAAAAAATAATCTTAAACCAGATTATAGTTTTTACATAACAAATCAGATTATGAAACCTGTTATGCAAATATTTAAT